>VYLM01000012.1_pt1 | contig 67310 bp, 60 predicted proteins | sample 5109491 | NCBI WGS metagenome assembly VYLM01 (sample SAMN12291813, study PRJNA351875) | freshwater metagenome | isolation source: freshwater lake | place: USA: Michigan, MSU3 lake | collected 2011-08-06 | reverse complement strand
CTAATTTCGCTCGGTCGGCAACGTGCTGATGATACGCTTCTAACATAGGTCTATTGTCTCCTAGTCTTCACTTGTGACGGTTTCTTCCTAGGTTACTGGATTTTTGCTAGTCTCTGAATTTCTAGGTTAACGAGACATGACTTTGCTGTGCGATTTCCATAAAATGAGAAAATAGCGATCGATTGACTATATTAAGGCGTAGATAATGGCTATCACCGATTCTGATCTAGATTTAGCACAATATATCGACCATGGTTCCCAATAAGCTAACCGCACCCTGGGGGGAGATAACGATCGAACCTATAATGGAGAGAAGTATTCTCCAGAGTCAACAATATGTCACTCAGTCAACTGTTGCCCACAGTTAATCAGTTATCTCACCAAGATAAGCTTCGACTCATTCACTTTCTGCTCCTAGCAGTCGCCAAAGAAGAGGGATGCAGCCTAGAACCAACTAGAGAACCTGATCGAGAAAATGTACTGCTTGAGCAACTTGCATCCACTGAAGCCGTGCTATGGTCGCCTCAAACCGATAGCGCAGCAGTGCAAGCATTGTCGGAGCTTCTGATTGCGGCAAAGGGAACATCCAATGCTTGATGGACAACGCTATTCATTTACTGAACGAAGAGACAATCTAGGGCGATCGGTAATCATGCCATATATCCCTTTAATGCTCACACTGGGCGATCGTTCTCTAGAAGTGACAGCATTGCTGGACACTGGTGCCAGTGTCAATGTTCTACCCTACGAGATTGGCCTACAGCTAGGAGCAGTCTGGGAAAATCAAACAGTATCCATTCCCTTGAGCGGAAACTTGGCTCAAAGCAATTCACGAGGTTTGGTTGTATCTGGTGCAATTGCACAATTCCCTTCTGTTCTGCTTGGATTCGCTTGGACTGAGATGAGAGATATACCTGTAATTCTTGGACACATGAACTTCTTTGCAGAGTTCAATGTGTGTTTTTATCGACACGAGTTGGCTTTTGAGGTTTGCCCGAAAGACGGATGAAGTTGATAGCCGCCGCTCATCTTAGCCGTTACAATGCTTGAAGATAATCGGCTTTGCAGCGATCCAGATATGAATGCTAATTGTGCAAAGTATCCACAAATTAACTTGGTTCGGAGTTTTAAGAATTGCCTAGGAGACAATTCATACTAAATCCGTTGAGTATAGGCTATATATCAGGACGGGCAAAAGGCAAGAGGCAAGGGGCAAAAGGGGGAATAAATAATCAGTTTTTAATAACCGGATTTAGTATCATACTCTTTCAAGTCAGGAGATAGGAGATGGGGGAATGGGGAGATAGGGAAGTGGGGAAATTTCAACTAATACTCCAAAACCCCAAAACCCCAAAACCTCAACTATCTGTTTTTGGCTCTTCGGTTTGTGTTATGCAATGGACTGGGTTTATAGGGGATGGAACCCTTATGTAGAAAGGCATTTGGCGATTTTTGTCAATTGTTTTTGACCTAAAGCGAACTCATCAATTAAGTCTCTTGCCAGATAAGGATTTAGTCAATTTATGCCCCCCTATCGAACCATACCAAGTAACGAAGAGCCCTGTTTTTTTACTTTATTACTTCCCTCAAATGTCCTTGTTCAATTTTCCAGTGACGGTCAGCAATAGGCAACAATTCCCCAGCATCGTGACTAACTACTAATAAAGTCCAGTGTTGTTTGAGACTAGCGAGAAGTTTAGCCAATTGACGACGCATAGACCAATCTAAACCGGCCGTAGGTTCATCGAGAAGTAACAGATTAGGCTGCCGGATTAACTGGACAGCGAGGGATAAACGACGCTGTTGACCACCACTAAGATTGTGGGGAGAAGTATCCAGGGGAATGTTTTCTAATCCTACCTCCTTTAAGGCCGCCGTCAGGCGATCGCTTTTAATCTCCGGATGACCGAGACGCAACTCCTCAAGGATGGTTTTACCGCAAAAATGACGTTCAGGAAACTGAAAAACGATTCCTCCTAATTGTTGCAGGTGCAGTACCGTTAATTCTTGGTCGCGCCAGTGAATCGTCCCTCCTGTTTTATCGGCAAAGCCTGCTAAAATTTCCAAAAGAGTCGTTTTTCCGGAACCACTGGGGCCAACAATCAGACCTAATTCCTGGGATGCTAATTCGAGATTAATCCCCTGTAAAATGGGATTGAGAGCAGCGGGAGGATGATAAACCACATCTTTGAGATAAAGCATTGACAGGAAAATAACTGGAAATTAAGTCTAGAAACCCGTTTCTATTGTGACAGATTTTTTCATTCGCTCAAGGAGACTTTTGACCATGGTGCTGAGGTTAGGTTTAACGAAAAAAATGGCGATCGGTGCTTCGCTGGCTGTTATGGTAGTGGTTAACTGGATTAGTCCAGGGTTAGCTGGAGATCCTTTCCGCAAAACCAATCCCCGACCGATTGGTGATAAGACCGAGGCCGCTTTTAACGCTATTTTTAAACAAGGTAATTATCTAGAGGCAAAAAAATTAATTGTTGAGGCCACAGAAAAGGAACCCCAAGAACCTTTGTCCCATGCTATGCGTGCCTCTCTTGCTTTTACCGACCAGGATTGGAACACCCTCAAAACCTACTCCGAGAAAACTAAGGCAGCGGCCAAACAAATGCAGGACAGCGACCCTTTAAGGGGAAATTTGTATCTCGCGGTGGGGAGTTTTTTGGAGGGAACCTACGTTTTTCAAACCGAAGGAGCAGTATCGGCCATCCCCAGATTACAACAGGTGTTTCAGTATTTGGAAACCGCAGAAAAGGTTAATCCTACGGATCCGGAATTGAACCTGTTAAAGGGTTATATGGATTTGATTTTAGCGGTTAATCTGCCCTTTTCTAGTCCTCAAGAGGCAATTCAACGGCTAGAAACCTATGGGAGTCCTGATTACTTGGTCGATCGAGGTATAGCTCTAGCTTACCGGGATTTAAAGCAGTATGATCAGGCTTTGCGGTTTATCGATAACGCTCTGAAAGCGACCCCCGAGAATCCGGAATTAATGTATCTTAAGGGTCAAATCCTGAGAATTCAAGGCAATACGGATAAAAATACTGGCTCTTTGAAACTGGCATTAGATTACTTTAATAATGCCCTGAAAAAACAGGAACAACTCCCCGAATCGGTCAAAAAACAGTTAAATCGCGAACACCGTAAGGTACAGGAGGAGATTAAATCCCTAGAAAACACAGCTAGTCGTTAAAAAACGTCTAAAAATAGTCAATATTTGGGCTTTTTATCGGTTATCAGCTTCTGAAGGCAAAAGGCAAGAGGCAAAAGGCAAATTTTGCCAAAACAGAAAATCCCCTCTTATGTTATATAAAGTAAAGGATTATTAAGCTTCCCGGAAGTTTATTAATTAAAGTTAAAAATATATTGACAAAAAAATTGGCTTGTGGTACAGAGCAGAATTTGGCTAAACCTCCTAGCTGATTTATTGTCAAGGGTTCACCTAAGTGTAATTGGAGATTTCATGACGGCAACGACGGATAAATTGCATGGGGAGTTGATCACCTCGATCGAGCCAGACTTTAAACTGAAAGATATTATTCAAAGCATTCCCAAAGAATATTTCCAGAAAGACCCGCTTAAAGCTTGGTTTGGTGTGATTACGAATATTTTGGCGGTCATTGCCGGTTATGCAATGCTAGTTTATTCTCCCTGGTATTTACTGCCTTTAGCTTGGATTTTCACGGGTACAGCTTTAACGGGATTCTTTGTGATCGCCCATGATGGCGGTCATCGGTCTTTTTCTAATCGACCCTGGGTTAATGATCTTGTCGGTCATATTTTCCTCTTACCCCTTATCTATCCCTTCCACTGCTGGCGTTTCCTCCATGATCGCCATCATGCTAAAACTAACATGGTAACGATAGATAATGCTTGGGATCCGTGGGAATTAGAAGCTTTTAACTCGGCCAATCCCCTAGTGCGTCTCTTTTATCGCGGCATTCGCGGACGTTTCTGGTGGCTCGGTTCGATCGCCCACTGGGCTATTCTACACTTCAATATCGAACAATTCAAGGAGAACGAACGGGAAAAAGCCCGCTTTTCGATGATTGTCGTCCTAGTTTTTGCCGCTATTTTTTTCCCAACCCTCATTTTCTACACTGGTGTCTGGGGATTGGTTAAATTTTGGGTGGTACCTTGGTTTGTCTATCATTTTTGGATGAGTACCTTTACCCTTGTCCATCACACGAACCCCGATATTCAATTTTTCCATCCTGAAGACTGGAATCAAGCTTTAGCGCAACTAGAGGGAACGGTTCACTGTAGCTATCCCCGTTGGGTAGAAATTCTCTGTCACGATATTAATGTCCATATCCCCCATCATATCTCGACGGCGATTCCTTCCTATAACCTCCGCAAAGTTCACGCTAGTCTCCAAGAAAATTGGGGTAGTCACCTGAAAGAAACCCAGTTTTCTTGGGCATTAATGAAGCGAATCGTTGATTATTGCCATATTTTCGACTCCGAAACCGCCTACAAAACCTTTAAGGAAAGCCGCGGTTAAATCAGTGATCAGTTATCAGTTATCAGTTATCAGTGGGTAAGTTATCAGCTATCAGATTTGAGTTTTAAGTGACAGTATTAAATCGAAGTTTCCTACTGTCTTTTTACTGATTGCTGATTATTGATCGCTGAAAAAAGATTACCAGGAACCGCGTTTACCATTGGGCATAACTGTTAACCAATTGGTTTTTGCCATAGCGATTTGTTCTCGAGTTACTTGGGCATCAGAGAGATTAGCCCCGCAAAGATTAGCATCTTTGAGATTAGCGTAGCGAAGACGGGCGCAGGTGAGATTAGCCCCGCGCAAATCGGACTCTTCTAGGTCTGCATAAGCGAGATAGGCATTATCTAAATTGGTATTTTTGAGAATCGCTTGACTGAGATTGGCCCGGCCCAGATCCGCATGGGACAGATCCGCCCCTTGTAAATTAGTTCCTGTTAATTTGCATTGAAAGAAAATTACCCGCAAAAGTTGTACTTTAGACAGATTGAGATTCGATAATTCCTCCTGGGCAAAATTGCGCCGGCCGTTATTGTAAGCATCGAGAATCGCTTTTTCATCTAAGCGGCGTTTTCTCTTCGGTAAGGTTATATCTGGGCTGCTGTGGTCTTTGTTTTTCGGCAGTATATTTGTATTAGTTATTGAAAAGGCCATCTGCGCCCCCGGCAGATTATCTGGAGAGGTCTCTGGATTTTTATTTTTGGAGCGAAATTTAGAGTTGAGAGAGCTAGAAACGGAAGAAGTGGCTATTTGACCTGAATCTTGTGGTGGTTTCGGGGAAGTAACCATTGGAGCCGCGATTAAACTTTGGGCTAGACTATCGGCATAAGCGGTCATGTCTAAAGCATCCATTACCTCTTGGGCGGATTTGTAGCGATGACGGATGGAGACTTGCAGCATTGTTTTCAGGACTTTAGCAAACTGAGGACTCACCTTGACTAATTTTTCCCAGAGTAATTCACCTGTATTGACATCAACTTCGATAGTCTTAGGAGATATGCCCGTGAGTAGATAGATACAGGTAACTCCCACGGCATAGATATCACTGGCATAGACCGGACGCATGGCCATCTGTTCGGGAGGGGCATAACCTTGGGTACCCACGGCAAAATTAGTCAAAGCGTTTTGAGAATTGACATTGGCAATAACAGTGTTAACTTGATTTTTGACAGCCCCAAAGTCAATCAGAACCAATTTTCGATCCGTGTGCCGGAGAATTAGGTTAGCGGGTTTGATATCCCGATGAATTACCCTTTGTTTGTGGATATATTTCAAAATCGGCAAAAGTTCACTTAAAACTTGTTTGACTCCCGCTTCGCTAAACGGGCCACGTTTTTTTACCTCTTGGTAGAGGTTATGACCTTTAACGTATTCCTGAACTAGATAAAACTGTTGATTATCTTCAAAATAGTCCAATAATCGGGGAACCTGCGGATGAACCCCCAGTTTTCCTAGGGTTTCCGCTTCTCGCTCAAAAAGTTCCTTGGACATCTTAAAAACATTAGCATCATCAGTGCAAGGTCGCAGTTGTTTGACCACACAGATGGGGGTACCTGGTAGGGACAAATCCGATGAGACAAAGGTTGCCCCAAACCCTCCTTTCCCTAAAATGCCTAGAATTCGATAGCGGTTGTGCAGAAGCAGTTTTGAACCGCAACTCTCGCAGATTAACGCTGTTGCGGCGTTTTTCGGTTGAGGACAGTCGGGATTAAGGCAGTAGGAGTAGGTCATATAGAGTCACCAGTTGACCGATACTTTTTTGCTAAGACAGTTCAACAATGCACCCTCAGAGATTCTCCTCAAGAGGAGGTATCTCCGAAAGTCCAAAACCAGAGATATGAGACATTCAAAGCGCCTTTAACGCTTTTTTGTGTCATTGCTTAGTTAACGCAGGGGCAACTTATCAAGATGGCGTTTGCTTGTTAACTGGGATTTTTTCCTTAACTCTTTTAGCTTACCACAGATTTTAAAATTGGCTACCTCTGCTAATTGTCAACTAATCTTAGCTTTTCTTGATAATTCAACACCCCTAATCACTTTTTCCCTTTCATCAAAGCAGCCCGGGCCTGTTCGCGGTCATCGAAATGGATTTTTTCCGTCCCCAAAATTTGATAATCTTCGTGACCTTTACCCGCAATAATTACTCCGTCTCCCGGTTGTGCTGCTTGAATAGCCGTGTCAATGGCCAAAGCGCGATCGCTAATTACCTGAACAGTAATTTCTGGGGGAATGCCAGCGATAATATCCTCAAGGATTCCTTCAGGAGACTCTGTGCGGGGATTGTCCGAGGTAACTATGGCTAAATCTGCTAATTCTGCCGCTATTTTCCCCATTAACGGCCGTTTTGTCCGATCTCGATCGCCGCCGCAACCAAAAACACAAATCATCCGACCAGAAATAAAGGGACGTGTTGCTTTTAAAACATTCTCTAAACTGTCGGGAGTATGGGCATAATCGACAATGACGCTGATATCTTGGTCGGGAGCGATGCTAACCCGTTCCATCCGCCCTGGTACTCCTGAAAACTGGGGAATTTGACCGATTACTGTCTCTAAATCTACACCACATTCTAACACTGCCGCCACCGCCGCTAAGAGGTTAGCTAGATTATATTGACCCACCAGAGGAGAAGCAAAGGCTATTTCCCCTTGGGGAGTCACCATCACCCCTTCCACTCCCGTGGGTTGATAGTGTAAATCCTTAGTATAAAAATCGGCACGAGCATCGCACACACTATAGGTTAAAACCTGTTGAGGAGAGAGGGAGGCCGCTAAACGTTGACCATATTCATCATCAAGGTTAATAATCGCCTTACCTTGCAGATAATCGGGACTAAATAATTTAGCTTTAGCGGCAAAATAATCCTCCATATCGAGGTGATAATCGAGATGGTCCCGGGTGAGATTGGTAAACACCGTCACAGGAAAAGTACAACCCTGTACCCGTCCCTGGACCAGTGCATGGGAACTAACTTCCATGACGGCGATTTCATTGCCAGCGCTCACCGCTTTGGCCAAACTAGCTTGTAACTCGTTAGCGAAAGGGGTGGTATGATTAGCAGTTTCTTGGAATCCTTGCCAACGGGTGTAAAGAGTTCCGAATAAAGCGGTGGGAATCCCTGCTTGGCTGAGAAAATATTCAATTAAATGGGTGGTGGTGGTTTTGCCGTTGGTTCCGGTCACACCGATTAATTTTAGGGTTTGGGCAGGATAATGATAAAATTTAGATGCGATCGCAGCAGTGGCAGTAACTAAATCTGCCACAACGATTACGCAAGCATCCTCCGGGGGGGGAAATTTAGCTGCGGCTGCTGGGGAGATAAGCGCCGCTAGGGCCCCGGTTTCCAGAGCGGAACGCCAAAATTCGCCCCCATCGACGCGAGTACCGGGTAAACCGATAAATAAATCTCCCGGTTGACAAGCATGGGAGTTGGTGGAAATTCCTGTAATCTCGGTAATAGAAGCGATAGGAGAAGAAATCGGGGAAACCAGAGGGATAGTTGTTAAAAGCTCTTGTAGTTTCATAGTCAGGATTGAATCTAGGGATTGCTGCTTTTAGATTAGCCGATTATCAAAGAGGTTCCTAGGCTATTAATTTAACGATAAAAAAACTCAGCAGTAAGGATATCAAGCGCGATAAGCTAAAAAAAACAAGGCTATAGCTTGTCAACTATTGAAGATTTTCTGCTGACTATTTTCGGGATATTTATATGCAATTCGTCGATTTTCTGGCTCTCATTCATCCTGTCCTAGCGATAGTGGTCGTTTTCCCCATTATCGGCCTCGTAGTTAACTTTGCTTGGCAAACCCGTCAACGTCGCTTAGAAACCGCTGCAGGAAATAAAAGTAAAATTCCGCCAGTGGTCGGGCCAGAACATCTACGCTTAGGCCGCTGGTTAACGGGTACAGTGGTAGGGGTTAACCTGTTAGCACTAGCTTACTCGGTCGTTTACGGTTTTAATGGTTTTGTCGATAAACAAAAAGACGGAAAATTAGACTCCTTTCAGGCCTTTTTTGTGATTTTGATGTTTTTTGTCACCATTGCCTCTTTGGTCTGTCTCTACCGCGCTAGACAAGCTCTCTGGCGCGGAATTTTTGCCACCTTGACCAGCATCGGTTTAATTATTATCGGTTCTCAGGATGGGGTCTGGCGACTCTCGGCCCAATGGTACTGGTCCCACTACTATATCGGCATGGCCGCATCATTACTGATGATTTTCTCTCTGGCCATTGTTGAAGATATCTATAAAGACCGTTCCCATCGTTGGCGCATCGCCCATACAATTCTCAATTGTATCGCTCTGGCTCTCTTTCTGGGACAAGCCATGACCGGTTCCAGGGATTTGCTGGAAATTCCCCTCAGTTGGCAAAAACCAGCAATTTATCGCTGTGATTTCACCAATAAAACCTGTCCTGAACCGAAATCCTCAACCCCCCTCATCAACCCGATAAGTTAAACTTTTTTAGGGACTGGGAGAGGGTGAAGGAGTTGGGAAAGTGGGTACACACTTAGATGGCTCCGTGGGGGTATCACCATCGTCCGGTATGGGTTCCTCACACCAATTGGCAATCTTATCAAGTTGGGGAAATTGGGGTTTCAAGTCTTGGATTAAGTCAGTCCATTCTACCCCTTGGGTCACAGCAACAGCGCCGCTATTTGAGGCACAGTCTGAAATTTTGCCCCAATTTTTACCCCAGGCAGCACCGATGAAAGTACCAGTACCGGTTTTACCGAGGGAATATTTAGGAGCAAAGATAAACGCTTCTAGTCTTTGGTCTCCTTTCAGACAAATTTGCGGCGCGGTGGAACCTAATCTATTATTGGCATAAATTTGTAGATTGCCCGGTTTACAAACCGTGGGTGGGCTAACGCTGCTGCAGTTGTGTTCGATCGCACCGTTAATATTACCTTTAACATAAAAAACTACCCGTTTCCCCGGAGTAATGGTGATCTTACCGCTACTCAAGTTGATATTATCAACGATATATTCATACACCTGTACGCTTTGACCGTTAATCGTGCGGGTAGAAGGGGTATCAGTAATCGCGCCATCCTCATCTGTTCTGGGAAAAGTTTCAGAACTGGTAAGGTCTCCTAGGCTTAGACCGGGAATCCGCGGTAAATCGGGGAAAGACACACCGACAAATTGCGCTGTGTAGGAGGGATTGGGTGCAGGTGTGGGCTGTTGAATCTTAGTTTGGTTACATCCTGGGCTCTCCACCACATCCCCTTGAAATTTAGCACCATCGTCCGCCTCTCCCTCACTTATCCATAAAGTTGGGACCGTGGTACGAGTAAATGCGGAGCGGCCAGATGGAGGGGGAGGAGAAGCAAGAATAGGGATAGTTACTACCACGCGGTTACGCGAGGCGGCATTATCACCATTATCTATATTGAGACCAGTGTTAGTTAGGTCTGTTGCAGCACTGGTGCGAGAACGTCCTTCGAGGGTGAGAACTCCCCAACCCAAACCGTCAGGGGGGGGAGTCTTCTCGGTCTTATCGAGATAAACATAGTTAACCACGCGATAATAACGATTATTACCGAGATCAGACCATTGACCCCCGCTCAAATCTTTTAATTGAGCGATTTTTGCCTTCAAGGTATCAGCATCGTTGGGATTACTACAGGCTCTCTCCCAACAATTCCCGGAAGTACAATTACTATCAACCGTCGCCATAAATCGAACGCTATTAAGTAAATCCTGCACCCGCGTTACCCCAGCTTCGGAACTTCTTAAAGCATCAGACCGGGCTTTTTGGGCAATTACTTTCGATTGGTCTCCTTGGGCGCGCATCATCATAGTTATTCCTGTCACCATGAGGATAAGTCCAATCAACACGGCAAGAGGCAAGGCAAAACCTTTTTCCCTATTAGCCATCAGGTGAAGGTATAAACGATTTTTCATAAGCCAGTCCATCTAAGAATGGTTACTTTTATTATAATAACAAGTAGCTGGTTATAATTAAATTGAAGATGGATCCCCCCTGCCCCCCTTGATAAGGGGGGGGCAGATTCTCCCTTATTAAGGGGTGTATCTGACAGTTTTTAACACCTAACTACTAATCAATTTTTGGTCAAGTGACAACTGTGATAATACAGGGATAGCACTGTGAGTAAAATCACAGACAAAGACCAGTTGATAGGATAGTCAGCCAATAGTTTTTTGATAATTATTTTCGACTTTTGACTTAACTAAAGGGCTGTTTTTCCATTCAAAAATGCCCGCCAAATCAAGCCTATCCCCCGACAAAAGCTGATAATTAACAACCAAAGGGATTGTAATTCTCCTGCCGTATTTTTCGGTTGCCAGCGCTGGGGACGACAGAATAAAAAAGTAATTAGCTTTCTCTGCTCTGATAGGGTAAGTGGCTGGAATTTAAGGGTTGCTTGCCAGATTTTTCCTCGTTTTTCTAGATTGACTAGATGAGCATATAGGCGCAAATCTTCGCCTAAAATATCTAGGAGTAACTTTTCTGAGTAGATGGGTTCCCTTAGGTTAATTTCTGCTCCTATTTCCGAAAGTTTTTTCAGATTGCCCTGTATAATTATATCCGATTCTGTTATCAATTTAACAGGAGATTCCAGCACTTGGTATTCAGTTTCTAGGGTGAGGGGAGCTTCCAATAAAGCCACCAGAGCAGTCATGATAATAACCACGTTATATATAGCCAAAATTAAACCAAAATTTAGGGGACTTTCTTGATAATTATGATGGTGTAAATTAAAGAAAATACTAATTAAGGTAATGGTGAGAAAAAACAGCAATGGGTAGGATAAGTGCCAATTATATTGATAATTTTGGCGAGCAATTCCCTTGGGTGTCACCTGAAATCCTTTGTCAAAGGGTTTCCAAAGAACATGGAGAACTGTTAGGGATGTAGGTACACAAATAATCATCGATAGTACCTCAGAAAAAACAATTGAGCGCGAGCGAGAATTTAACCAGTGATAAGTGGCTAACTGCAGCATCATGTAGGGTAAAAAGATATATATTGTCTCATTGATGGTAATGATCAAAGGTACGATATATCCAAAGGTATAAAGGAGAGGAATAAGCAAAGAAAATAAACGAGCTAAGGGAGAAAACCAAGATAAAAGTCCTTCTAAGTGTGCCAATCTTTGAGGTAGAGTTAATCCCGCAATTTTTAGGGGATTAGCTTTGATAAAAAATGCCTGTAAAGTTCCCCTTGCCCAGCGCAATCTTTGCCGTAAATAAGCTGATAAACTTTCAGCAGATAAACCAGCACTGAGTTTTTCATTTAAGTAAATAACTTCATAACCTTTGGCAGAGATAGCAATCCCAGTGAAATAGTCTTCACTAATAGATTCTATATTAAAATATCCCACTTCCTCTAAGGCTTTTCTTCTGACAATAAAAGAAGTGCCAGCACAAACAGGACTACCCACACCATCTTTAGCTGGTTGGATATGACGATAAAATAATTCTTCGTCGGGAGTAACGATATTTTCTAAACCTAAGTTATGGGCGATAGGATCGGCATTATAAAAACTTTGGGGCGTTTGCACTAGGGCAATTTTGGGGTTTTGAAACCAGCCAACAGTTCTTTCTAGAAAGTTCCGACAAGGAATAAAATCTGCATCAAAAACCACCACTAATTCCCCTTGAGTTTGTCTGAGAGCATGGTTTAAATTACCTGCTTTAGCATTTTTTCTATCCTCACGAGTCAGATAATGACAATTTAATTTTTCTGCTAATTCATAAATTTCTGGTCTCTGGGTATCATCGAGAATATAAATATTTTTATGAGGATAATTAAGGGCTTGACAACCGATAATAGTTCTTTTTAAAATGAACGCTGGCTCATTATAGGTGGGAATCAGAATATCTACCGTGGGCAAATACTGTTTATTGATCACTGCTTGGCTATAAAAATCAGCTTCTTTGCGTCTATCTTTCGTGGTTAAGACTAAAACTAACTGAATTATGCTACTACTTAAAACTATCATCTCAATGCCTAAAAGCAGTAAACTAAAAAAGCCATTGAGAGGAGTAGAAAGATTTAAGGTTTCCAGAATCCTCCAGATTAGATAGCGCAGGGTGATAGCGAGAGTGATAGAAATAATGACTAATCTTGACCAAACTTGCGGATGCGGAGACAAGAACATGATTAACTGCGTAAAAATTAGCAGAATAACCGTGGGTAATAATAATTGATAGCTATGAGCAACCGTGGGAACTTTAATCCAAGCAAAGGGATTAACAAAATCTTCTACTAAACCAAGGAGTAATCGATAAATATTGTGTTCTGGCCAAGATAATGATAAACTGACCATCATTAACCCGCCGATCACTGCTAACATAATTAAGATAACTGATATTATCGCTAACATCGACTTAAATGGGGAGGAATACACTGGTTTTTGAGGGAATGGAAAAATCGATTCTTGGTTAGACATGAATCCTCTTCTGATCAAATAAATCTAACTACATTTTACAATTCTTAACAAAAAACTGGGCATTTTTGGCAATGACAGGAGCGCTCTCCACCAAAATGCTAAATTTTGTATCAAACCCAAGATGAAACTAGCCAGAAAAAGTCTGGAAATAGTATAATTCGGTTAACCGTGAGGAAAAATTAGTCTATGATAGCCGTCAAAATCGCCGTTGTTAGCGCTCTCGTTTTGGTTGTGGTCAAATTCGTCGCTTCTGTTCTAGGCAAAGGCAATATACCCCTACTTAATCAGGCTGTCACTGTGATTTTAAGCCTTTTTATCGGTTTTGAGTTGATTCAACTAGGACAAACGGTGATTGAAAAGATTAATTAAGAGCTAAACGGGCCAGATAGAAGCTAGTAATAGTTTTAGCATCGATCGATTCTCCCCTGGCGATCGCTGATTCCATTTCCTCAAAACTCATAAAAACCACTTCTAGATCTTCATCGGCATCTTGAGCGGGGGGCAAGCTTAATTTTTCCAGATCTTGCGCCAGAAAAGCATAGATATATTCATCGGAATAACCCGGTGCCAGGGCAAATTTACCCAAAGATTGCCAATTATGGGCCCGATAGCCCGCTTCTTCCTCTAATTCTCGTTTTACCGTCGTAGCGGGGTCTTCTCCTTCATCAATCGTTCCGGCGGGAAATTCCAGAATTCGAGCTTGCAAACTAAATCGATACTGACGTACTAAAACTAATTGACCTTCCTTGGTGATTGGAACTGCTAAAGCACCCCCTGGATGACGCACACATTCCCATTCTCCCTCGACACCGTTAGGTAAACGCAGTTTCGAGACTTCAAATTGAAAGACCCGACCTTGATAAAAAAGACGTTGTTGGAGCAATTGAGGCGATTCAGACATAGAAAATTTTCAACTAGGACTTTCAGAATTAATATCAACAAATGTCACCTTTGTCACTGGTGTTTCAGGTTATAATGGGAAATGCTGTCTTTACAGGTTAAATCTTTTTCGAGAAACCCCATGGCAAAAAAATCGATGGTAGAACGCGAGAAAAAACGCGCTCGTCTCAGACAAAAATACGAAGCTAAAAGAGCGGAACTAAAAGAACAATTCCGCACCGCCGAAGATTTTGAAGAAAAACTGGCAATTCACCAAAAATTACAGGAATTACCCCGCAATAGCGCTCCTAGTCGTCACCGTAACCGTTGTTTAACGACCGGCAGACCTAGAGGATACTATCGCGATTTTGGTTTATCCCGCAACGTTTTACGCGAATGGGCCCACCAAGGTCTTTTACCCGGTGTGGTCAAGTCTAGCTGGTAGTCAGAAACAATATCTAGGGAAAATACCGGGATAGAGGCGTGGTTTTTGCGTCTCTATTGCCGTTTTTAGATAGGGTTTGCGGCAAAAAGTACGGGCGAAGCATTCGGATAGAAAATCTACGGTTTCACCGATAGGTTATTGCCCGAATGCTTCGCCCCTACAGGACGCGATCGCCGCTCAAGATGCCAGGTTTTGAAGCACGATTCTCTCAAAATCTTGCACCTGTTTCGCCAGAAAAGCCACAAAACCCTTACCTTGCCTACATTTCACATTTATTCAGCAAGCCCTAAACAAAAACTCTCGATCGAGCGATCGAGAGTTAACCATGAACAAAAAATTCACCTAGACTACAGTAGCAGCCTTACGGGCAGCGGCGGCCTCATCGGGATGAATACCGAGACGAGTGAGATTGAGACGACCTTTACTATCGATCTCGCGTACCTTGACTAACACCTCATCCCCCACGGCCACTTCATCCTCGACCTTACCGACACGTCCCTCGGCCAATTGGGAAATATGGATCATTCCCTCTTTTCCTGGCAAAACTTCCACAAAAGCGCCGATTTGGATAATACGAGTCACGCGACCGAGATAGACCTCACCCTCATTGAGTTTGCGGGTCATATTGTAGATCAGTCGTTTAGCTTTTTCGGCCTGTTCCCCATCGGTGGAGGAAATAGTCACAGTCCCATCGTCATCGATATCGATTTTCGTGCCGGTCTGTTCAGTAATCCCTTTAACCGTCTTACCACCTGGCCCGATGACTAACCCGATCAGATCCGGATCGATCTTGATCGTCAATAACCGGGGTGCGTGGGGAGATAATTCCGTGCGGGGTTTTTCTAGGGTCGCTAACATCTTCTCGAGGATATGTTTGCGGGCCGGTAAAGCTTGTTCGATCGCCTTGGCCACCACTTCCATGGTTAAACCGGGGATTTTCATATCCATTTGGAGAGCGGTGATGCCAGAATCAGTACCAGCCACCTTAAAGTCCATATCTCCCAGAAAATCCTCAATACCCTGAATATCGGTCAAAATCCGCACTTCTTCCCCTTCTTTAATTAAACCCATGGCCGCACCGCTAACGGGTTTTTTCAGGGGAACACCGGCATCCATCAGCGCTAGGGTAGAACCGCACACGGAACCCATGGAGGTGGAACCATTAGAAGAGAGGACTTCCGACACCACCCGCAGCACATAGGGAAATTCCTCCTGGGGGGGAAGGACAGGCACGATCGCCCTTTCCGCTAAAGCACCGTGACCGATTTCTCGACGGCCGGGAGAACGCATGGGACGGGTTTCACCGACGGAAAAGGGTGGGAAATTGTAGTGATGAAGATAGCGTTTTTCATCTTCGGGATGGAGATCGTCCCCCAAATCCTGAGCATCACCGGGGGTGCCAAGGGTGGCGATCGAAAGCACCTGGGTTAAACCGCGATTAAACAAACCGCTACCGTGAACCCGACGGGGTAAAACTCCCACCCGGCAAGAAATCGGCCGTACTTCGTCCAGTTTGCGACCATCAACCCGCACCCCATCCTCGATAATTTGGGCACGCATCAGTTTTTTGGTCAGATCCTTAAAGAGATTACCGATTAACTTCGGCTCTTCCAGAGTTGGAGCTTTTAAGGTATCTTCGTCGGGGAGAGCGGTTATAGTTTCCTTGATCCGATTTTCGATCGCCTCTAATTTCTCATCCCGTTCGGTTTTGCTGAGGGTAAACTGACAGAGAATCTGTTTAATTTCCTCTTTAGCTTGTTCTCTCAGGAAATTCTGCACGGTTTCGTTTACTACTGGTGCTTCTCGGGTGACGAGGGGAATACCCAACTGATCGATCAATTCCCGTTGAGCGGTGATCAGGTCGCGCACTGCTTCATAACCAAAATCGATCGCCTCAATAATATCCCGTTCCGGTAACTGATTGGCCCCCGCTTCGATCATCACCACCCCTTCGGGACTACCGGCCACCACTAGATCCAATTCTCCGTTATGGATTTCCTTGTAGGTGGGATTGATGATAAATTCATCCCCCAGTAAACCGACGCGCACCGCTGCCATCGGTCCTTGGAAGGGAATACCTGCCAACAAAACCGCCACGGAGGCTCCGGTAACAGCCAAAACATCCGGGGGGACCTCCTCATCCATTGAGAGGGTCGTAGCGACCACCTGAATATCATCCCGCATCCAATTGGGGAAGAGGGGCCGCAGGGGGCGATCAATCAAACGACCGGTCAGAATTGCTTTTTCCGGGGGACGACCTTCACGACGCAAAAATCCTCCCGGGATGCGCCCGGCGGCGTATAATCTTTCTTCGTAATCAACGGTTAAGGGCAGGAAATCTACTCCTTCTCTGGCTTTGGCTGTGGTTGCTGTCACTAAAACTGCCGTTTCTCCCGATTGGATCAGAACACTACCGCCAGCTTGGGGGGCTAAAAGCCCTATTTTTAGTCGAATATCCCTGCCATCAAAGGATATTGACTTGTCAAACTCTTCCATGTAAAGTTATATTCCTTTCTTTCACTTTTCTCTGTGCTGTGGCAATCCTAGCATTTTTTGTCCCCCTTTCCGACAGGTTTAGTATTCAGTGATCAGTTATCAGTTATCAGTGATCAGTTATCAGTTATCAGTGATCAGTTATCAGTGATCAGTTATCAGCTTTTTTCTCCCTGCTCCCATCTCCCATCTCCCCCGCAACGCGCACGAAGTGGTCTCCCAACTACCCAACTACCCAACTACCCCACTACCCCACTGATAACTGGTTACTGCTCACTGATAACTGAAAATACTCCCCACTACCCCACTGATAACTGCTTACTGGTCACTGATAACTGAAAATACTCCCCACACCCCACTTTTAAACAGGATTTAACACTACTTGCTCAAACCTGCCAAAAAATGATAGCTTCAGATATAGGAATAATCTGGTTAAGAAAAAAATGTCTTCCCTTGCCGCTTGCTGGCCTAAAAATATTTCTAAGTATTAGCAAAACTGACTGACTGTCAGCAGTTGAGCGGGATTTTTCCTAGCTCGCAGAACTCCAGACAAAGAAAATTAAGAAAATTAAAAGGATTGTGTCTCTATTATCTCTCAGACGCTTCTAATCCAAAGAATTTGCGGGTTATCTTCAAATTAACCCCGTTTAACCCTATTTGTGGCTATCGATTATGGCTGAAAGTTATTTACTCAACAAACTGCAATCTGTAGAACAGACCTACACAGAATTAACCCGTCGTCTAGCGGATCCCGATGTCACCAGTAATCCGGGTGAATTGCATCGTCTGGCCAAATCCCGCGCTTCCCTAGAGGAAACGGTCAACACCTACGAAATTTGGCAAAAAAGTCAAGAGGATTTAATCGGTGCGAAACAAATCTTCAAAGAATCCGCCAGCGATCCCGAATTACGCGAAATGGCCGCCCTAGAAGTGGCAGAATTAGAGGCAAAAATCGCCACTTTGGAAGACCAATTAACAATTCTGCTGCTGCCCCGGGATCCCCTCGATGAAAAGAATATCATGCTGGAAATTCGCGCCGGGACCGGAGGTGATGAGGCCAGTATTTGGGCGGGAGATTTAGTGCGTTTGTACTCAAAATATGCCGAAACTCAAAAATGGAAAGTTAGCCTTTTGAGTGAATCTCCGGCGGATATGGGGGGATTTAAAGAGGCAATTTTAGAGATTAAAGGCGATAACGTCTATAGTAAGCTGAAATTTGAGGCGGGAGTCCATCGGGTGCAGCGGGTTCCTCTGACGGAAGCAAGTGGTCGCGTCCACACTTCCACCGCTACCGTGGCAATTATGCCAGAAGTGGACGATGTGGAAGTGCATATCGATCCCAAGGATATTGAGTTAACCACGGCTAGATCTGGGGGAGCAGGCGGTCAAAATGTCAATAAAGTGGAAACTGCCGTCGATTTAATCCATAAACCCACGGGAATCCGGGTTTTCTGCACCGAAGAGCGATCGCAATTGCAAAACCGGGAACGAGCTATGCAGATTCTCCGGGCGAAATTGTACGATATAAAGTTACAGGAACAACAGGAAGCAGTCAGTTCCATGCGGCGCTCTCAGGTGGGAACCGGTTCCCGTTCGGAAAAAATTCGCACCTATAACTATAAGGATAATCGTCTCACCGATCATCGCTTAAATGAGAATTTTTCCCTCGATCGCATTTTAGATGGCGATATCGAAGAGGTGATTCAATCCTGTATCGCCAAGGATCAACAGGGAAAACTGGAGGAATTAGCCGCTGCCCAAGAGACAGCTTAATCAGTGATCAGTGATCAGTTACCAGTGAACAGTAAAAAGCTCCCCACTTCCGGCACTTTCCCCACTGGTGGGGGTGAGTGCGGGTGGGGACTGATGCCGGTTCCTTCAACTCACAACTAATTCTAAGCTTCCACTAAACGAAAAGCCGCACCCAAACCGACAGCGATCTCATCGGGAGAAATTTTCCCATCATGGTTAATATCGATCGCATCGAATACCGCATCGGTTCCCGCCCATTCTTCCCGGGTGATGAAACCATCCCCATCATGATCATAGACTCGGAAAATATCTTCGGCGGCGTGTTCTAGGGTTGACTGACCTTCCAACTGGGTTAAACGTTGAATCAGCAATTGTTCTAATAATTCTAAAGCTTTGGTAAAACCTTGAATACCTTCCGTTAGTTTTTCGGAAGCCATGGCATCTTCGGCGTGCATTTTCTCAAAAGTCGCTTTATCCACGGTAATTTTGACAATATCAAGGGTTGCAGCCTGGTCTGGATCGAGCTTACGGGGTAAATCGGCTTCTGTCTCTTGCAATTGCTCGAGAAGTTTCGGGGAAATGGTTAAAAGATCACAACCGGCTAACTCGCGAATTTCGCCGATATTGCGGAAACTTGCCCCCATAACTTCGGTTTTATAACCAAACTTTTTATAGTAGTTATAGATCTGGGTAACGGATTGGACTCCGGGATCTTCAGCGCCAACGTAGTCTTTACCAGTTTCTTTTTTATACCAATCGAGAATCCGACCGACAAAGGGAGAAATTAAGGTTACTCCCGCTTCCGCACAGGCGATCGCCTGGTGAAAACCGAATAATAGGGTTAAATTACAGTGAATACCCTCTTTTTCGAGGACTTCTGCGGCTTTAATCCCTTCCCAAGTCGAGGCAATTTTAATTAAGACTCTTTCTCTAGAGATACCCGCTTGTTCATACTGGGAAATGAGATAACGGGCCTTGTCGATGGTAGCTTGGGTATCGTAGGAAAGACGAGCATCCACTTCGGTGGAGACGCGGCCGGGGACGATTTGCAGGATTTGCAGACCAAAACCGATCGCTAGGCGATCAAAAGCTAATTTGGCCACATCTTCCGGGGTGGCCTGCTCTCCTAATTCTTTTCTGGCCGCTTGCAGGGTTTGATCGACAATCGGCCGATATGGGGGCATTTGGGCCGCAGCCGTGATCAGGGAGGGGTTAGTGGTGGTATCTTGGGGGGTAAAAGCTTCGATCGCTTGGATATCGCCGGTATCGGCAACAACCACTGTAAATTGGCGTAATTGTTCTAGTAGGGTTTTAGCCATAACTTCTCCAGATGCGTGTTAACGCGAGACATTATCTGGATCTTAGCGATTCGATCAAGAGGAAGGGGAAAAATTCCCGATTGATTTAATTCCCAAGTACAGACCTGGCCAAAGTAAGGATGAGCCGGGGAATCTTTTGGCCACTCCTTGCCTAAAGTCCTCTATTTGTGATAGTATTAGTGATTGTGTCGATTTAATAAAAGGGAGTTTATGCCCAAGCTAAAAACGCGAAAGGCGGCGGCCAAACGATTCGAGGCCACGGGAAGCGGCAAAAAAATCAAACGTCGCAAAGCCTTCAAAAATCACCTACTCGATCATAAAAGTGCCGAACGCAAGCGCCGTCGTTTGTCCCAGATTACCCTGGTAAACGAGCGCGACGAGAAGGAAGTGCGCTTAATGTTGCCCTATTTGTAAGTTTTCCAGAAAAATTGTCTAAAGGATTATCATGTCTAGAGTAAAACGGGGGAATGTCGCCCGCAAGCGACGCAAAAAAGTTCTCAAATTAGCCAAAGGTTTTCGCGGTTCCCACTCGCGCTTATTCCGTACCGCTAACCAACAGGTAATGAAGGCCTTGCGGAATGCCTATAGAGACCGTCGCAAACGGAAACGCGATTTTCGTCGTCTTTGGATTACCCGCATTAACGCGGCTGCTCGTCAACAGGGCATCAGTTACAGCCAACTGACCGGACAATTAAAGAAAGCTAATATCCTCCTCAATCGGAAAATGTTGGCCCAATTAGCCGTCCTCGATCCCGTCGCTTTTGCTAAAGTGGTAGAAACAGCCAAAGGATAATTTAGCCCCAAGCATGACGGAAACTTGGCAAACGATTCAATTCCCCAGTTCAGAAAGTGCGATCGCTTTAGCGGGTCATCAAGAAGCTAACCTCAAATTGATAGCCAAGCAAACTGGGGCGAATTTAGTCCTCCGAGGGATGGAATTGCGGATTGCGGGGCAACCGACCCCGGTGGAGCGTGCCACAGCGATTGTACGCTCCTTAAGTATTTTATGGCAAGAGGCCAAGTTAATCGCCGAAGCCGATATTATGACCGCTATCCATGCCCTCGATACGGGGCGTTCTAGCGAGTATAAAGAACTACAGCAGGATATTCTCGCTCGTACCCGTCGTGGGGAGCTAATTCGGGCAAAAACCTTCCGTCAGCGTCAATATATCCAAGCGATTCAAAGTCACGATATCACCTTTTGTATTGGACCTGCCGGCACGGGGAAAACCTTTTTAGCCGCTGTTTTGGCCGTACAGGCTTTATTAGAAGATAAAGTAGAACGAATTATCCTTACCCGGCCGGCTGTGGAAGCGGGGGAAAAATTAGGTTTTCTCCCAGGGGATTTACAGCAAAAAGTCGATCCTTTTTTGCGTCCCCTCTACGATGCTTTATACGAATTTATCGAAGCGGCCAAAATTCCCGACCTGATGGAACGGGGTAAAATCGAAATCGCTCCCTTAGCTTATATGCGGGGACGAACCCTAGCTAATGCTTTTGTTATCGTTGATGAAGCCCAAAATACCACCCCAGCACAGTTAAAAATGGTCTTAACTCGCTTGGGATTCGGTTCGCGCATGGTAGTAACTGGAGATGTCACCCAAACCGATTTACCGCAACCACAGGAATCGGGGTTAATTGCCGCTCAAAAAATCCTAAAATCAGTAGAAGGGATCGCTTTTTGTTACCTATCCCGGGCCGATGTGGTGCGTCATCCCCTAGTACAAAAAATCGTCTCAGCTTACGAACAGCACGAAAAATAACCGATTGTTGAGATAGTCGCTCTTGTACTCTTGCGAGAGAGTATAGAATTAGGTTAATTTAACGCGATGTGCAACTAAAAACGACAGAATCAGGGTTCCAGAGGATACTTTATCTCTGCTGATTTCTGAAAGCCTTGTTGTAAATCAAGACTAAAAATATAGTTGCACACCGAGTTTAATTTAGCTTTTTCCCCTTAAACTAAAACCGACAAAGACGTAGTTTAAGGCGTTTCGGTATCCCCAAACCTCAAGGAATTGATAACGCTGCCATCCTTTCACCGAGCCAGTCTGAAAAGCTCTTAGGGTATATAGTTGGTTAGCCCAGTTGTGATCGTTTGGTGTAGCATGGTGAACACAGTGCGCTCCTAGGCTAACTGGAAGGATGATTAGCCGGATAAAGACTGCTCCTACTAATTCTATGTACCATTTTAACCACTCTAACCAGTGGTCCGAGCGCGGAGGATAAGCACCCAAATATAGGGCAAAAGATTTACCAATTACCTGAGATTTAGCTCCCTCATTATCATCGGCTTCATAGGCCCAATTATGCTCCGGTAGCTGTTGCAAGAGTGCGGCCGCATAGGTTCCGAGTTGGGTAAATACCGCCCAGAGTAAGCAGATTAAACAAGAATGGGTTAAACCCGCACAAACAGAGGCCAAGAAAAGCACAATCAGGGTAGCTATTTGATAGTTAATGGGAGCTTTAAGGAGATTAGTCAGGCGAGCAAGGAAGGTTTCTCCGTAAAACTTGGGAGAGAGTAATAACTTGCCCAAATTTTGCCAATAGAAGGCCTCTTCTTGGGCAAATTCAAAACCTAAATCTTCTACTAGGTAGGGGGTATTCCCTTTGTCATTCATGGTAGCTAGGTTTTTCGGCGGGTGGTGAATTAATAGGTGATCTTTTTTGAACAATGGAAAGGGCTTTTTCCCAGTAATTAAGGTAAGTAAACAACCTAAAAGATGGTTATAAGTGGGATATTGAGGGAAAAAAGCATTATGGGCGCAAAAGTGGGCTATTTCTTGCAATTGAGCCGCTCCAGCTACGGATAGCACCCATCCTAGGGGTATTAATTGCCAGTGGCTAAGAGCGATCGCTAATCCTCCTATATACTGGAGTATGCCATAGAGTAATTCTAAGGAGGGCGTGCTTTTCCAGAGAGGGGGGGTAAGGTAGTAGCCTGTTAGCCAGTCAAAGAAAGCTTGTACGAGACGATTATCGCTGAGTTGGAGCATCCCTAGGCGTGGATTATCCCTTAAAGCCGATGCTTGTGTTGGGGTGGGTTTTTTGAGTATCATGGCAGTAGAAAATAAGTTGTACTGTCCTGAAAATGGTTAAATAACCAAATTCAGGCGGTTTTATTAGCTGTGCAGCTGTTCGATTTCTCGGTAGTGCTGGACTAATTGCCCATCACTAAAAAACGGCTTTGGAGAGATTTCTATCTCGATGGCGAGATTAATTACCCAAGCTTCTTTGGGTACATACCCCAAGCGATTTGTTAGCCTCTGGGTTAGTGATTTAATCTGGTAGTTTGAGATGTACATAAGCTCTGAATTAGACTACACTTTTAGCTTATTTCTAGCCCTTTTAATTGTCGAGGTAGTTTTTGTAGCATTTAGTAGTCAATTTGCCAAAGTATCATTAAGTAGCTAAAAGTAGCATTTTGTGAATTGTATTCTTAAAAGGAGAACCACAAGTACAAATGGGAGATAGAAAACCTAAGCCAGAAATTCCAAGTTCTTTAGGCAAAGAACTGTTTTTAAGCTGTGTGGAAAAAGTGATTCAATTGATAGAGCCTAATGGTATTAAATTTATTCAAAAATGTTTAATCGAAGGGTTCGCACAGGGTTGGACTTATGAACACATAGCAAGAAAGTACGACTACTCCGAGGCGACGCTGAAAACGCACGCATCTCAAACTTTTTTTCCATTACTCGCCCAGGCATTTAAGAAAGGATTAGAAAGAGATATAAAAAAAGTTAACAAGGACAGTGTCATCTCATTGGTTGAAGAGTATAATAGAAAAATAAGTGACAATGGGACTTTTTTACAGGATAAACTTAAAGAAAATAAGACAAAAATTAATATATTTACAGAACTTAAAAATAAATTGTCTGGACAACAACAAGCAGAACTGAGTCCGATCATAAAGTCGTACTTGCCAGATAATGACAATGCTAATTTTGAAAAAATCATCGATAAAATCATAAATATTCAAGATGATAAAGATTTATTAAGAATACTTTTTAGACTTACTCAAGATAGCAGAATTAATAGCTACAATCGCTCATACATTGAACAAACAATACAGGAGTTAAAGAAACTATTAAATATTACTGACACAGATTACAATGCTTGGATAGCAGAGATACCAGCAATTAATCCGGAACCTGACAATCGAGAAAATATTAACAACTATCTAATTATCAAAATAGAGGAGAGTAAAAGTCAAGCAAATACTTCCCATGAATATAAATTTGCTGCGTGTTTTCTACAGTTAAATACATCTCAAAGTCAAGGAAATAATTATATACCTCTTCCTGTAGATAGTAGCGTTAGCAAAGATGTTTATACTCAAAAAGATATAACGAACATTTTAACAAAAATTATTGAAGATTGTCATGAGCGAGGAGGTGCAAACTTAAATATTGAATTTTTCACCGATGGTAAGCTACTATATACTAACTTTGAATCTTGGGAATACAATTGCTTTGATAGCCTAACTCAACTTAAGAGAGTATATTTTGTTAATGTTCGCTCTCTTATGAGATTGGAAAAAATGTATAGTAAAATGCCAGCTTATCAACATTGGAAAAGTAGATGGGAGAGATTAACAACAAATTCTATAGATACACAAACAGTTACTAACAGCGAATCCTATTTGTGCCAAGAAACAACTCTATGGAGCAATCTTTGCGCTTCAACTCAAGAGGATTTAGAGCAATTATTTAAAAGAAGCTTAAAATATGGCATACCTTTAGTCGTTGGGTCGCGCTGTCATGCTCAGGAAGCAATTCACAGAACAGAAATTAATACACTCTTACAGGGTATTCAAATTAATCAATTGTCCACAAAAGTTCAAGAGGTGAGGCGACAATCATCAGATAATTTAGAAGATGAACCCGAACATCTAGGACATCATCTATTATGCTTTTTAGAAGACCCTAATCGGATGCCCCCCTTCCACTACTTAACATCTCAGCACCTAGGTTAACTAACTATGAGTTCATGGAAAATCTTTCAAGGCAATCATCAAAAACGCTCAAGGGATGAGATTCCCTGGCCAAAAATCCCACCTTGGCGAAGCTTCGCCACCAACAAATCCGAGGAGCGGGGAAAACAACTCATAGTTAACGATAAAACCATCGAAACCGTAAACGCAGCCATTCACCTACGCCGGCCTATTTTAGTCACAGGGAAACCGGGTACAGGGAAAACCTCCCTAGCCTACGCAATCGCCTACGAATTAGACTTAGGAGAAGTATTAGTTTGGCCAATTAATACCCGCACCACCCTACAAGAGGGATTATACTACTACGACGCGATCGCACGTTTGCAAGATTACCAATTAGAAGAAAAAAAAGACATAGGGCAGTATATCCGCTTGGGTCCCTTGGGGACAGCCCTCTGTCCGAGAAATTATCCCCGGGTACTGCTTATCGATGAGATAGATAAAAGTGACATCGACTTACCCAACGACCTCTTAAACCTTTTTGAAGAGGGAAAATTTGAAATCACCGAACTTTCCCGACTCGCTAAAGATACCGAAAACGAACCAATACCAGTACAAACCCATGACGGTGAATGGGAATCCATCCCCCAAGGTAAGGTAAGCTGCCAACAGTTCCCCATAGTGATTATGACGAGCAACGGCGAGAGGGATTTTCCCCTACCCTTTAAACGTAGATGTCTGCTCTTAGAAATCCCCGAACCCAACCCAGAGGAACTAAAAAAGATAGTAAAAAGCCATTTTGATTATAAAGAGGCCAGTCCCGAAAGTAGAAAAATAGAAGCAGCGATCGCAGAATATGTTAAAAAACGAGAAAAAGGGCAACTAGCAACGGACCAGCTTTTAAACGCCGTCTTTATGAGCATGGGCCAAGATAAACCCACGGGTGCAGAATTAAAGTCCCTTACCGACCTACTATTTACCTATCTCACCGACACAGGCAATACATGACCCAAACCCTTCCCACACCAGAACTGATTGATAAATTTATCACCTTTGTCAAGGGCAGGGGATGGGACCTAGACAGTTACCAGATAGCTGATAGTTTATGGTGGTATGTTCTCACCCAAGAAGAGGAAGGAAAACCCCAAACCCGTCCAGAGCCTAGGGAAGAAAAGAAAGAAACCCCGACCACTAAAAACCCCTCCCAGGAGAGTAAAAACAAAACCCAAGAGCCAGCAGCCCCATCCGATGAAGTTCCCTTAATACGCGAGACAGAAGCACAAAAACAGCCTGAGAAGATAGGCGCAGATACCCTACCCATTAGCCTCCCCAGTGCCAAATTCTGGCGAGAAACCCTAAAATTAGGGCGGGCAGTGCGTCCCCTCATCCAAAAGATAGACTCAGCCACCCAAAGACAAATAAACCTAAACAGCACCGTACAGAAATCGGCCGAGTATAGCATCGGCAAGAAAGATGGCAGTTTAGCCCTAATACCCGTTTACCAAGCCAAAAAAGTCCGTTCCCTAGAGGTAGTTTTACTGATTGAAGAATGGGCCTCCATGGTCTTTTGGAAAGAAATGGCTGGGGAAATCCGCGATTGGCTAGAACAAATCGGGGCCTTTCGGGATGTCAAACTCTACCGCATCGGATGGGACGAAGACAGGCAAAATTTAGCCATCCGCACCTACTCTAACGATACTTGCTCAATTCACCCAAAAGATCTCATCCATCCTCGCGGCGAAAGACTTATCCTCTTCTACAGTGATTGTACTTCCCCAGACTGGTATCAAGGACGCTATAACCAAGCTCTTCAGGACTGGGGAAAACACCAAATCGTCACCCTGCTTTCTCCCTTCCCGGAAGCAATGTGGGAAAGAACCGCCCTTAGTCGAGGTTGGTTCGTCTCCCTAGTCAACCAAACCCCCCGAAAACCTTCACAAAACTGGAGATTTACCTCTATCCCCCTGCTGCTACAAATTGAGAAGGAAGAGGAAAATCAACATATTCTCAGAGAAACAATCCAAAAAACCTACTTTCCCCTACCCACCATCTCCCTAACCCCTTCATCCTTAAAAGCTTGGGCGCTCGTTGTCAGTGGTGACAGCAACGCCACCTGTGCGGGGGTACTACTAGAAAAATCCCCCCAAAACAGAGAAATACCCGCAACTATTTCTCCGGAGATGTCTGGGAAGCAAGCTCTAGAACTATTCGCCAGTACCGCCTCACCTCTAGCTTGGGAATTACTGAAAAAATTAGCCGCAGCCCCGGTAAATCTTCCCATCATCCGTCTTATCCAAAGCAAACTTTTAAGCGCCTCTAACCCCCTAAACATAGCAGAAGTCATCCTTAGCGGTTTTCTTAAAGTCTATCTAGGAGGGGAACCAGTGAAGTGGGACAAAGGAGGTAAATTTAACTTTCATACTCCCCCCAACAGCCTAGATTTTGAATTTGATGATGAGGACAGAGAGCTTCTGCTCACTGAACTAGGGAATAGCCGCGCCTTAGAAGTAATTTTTGTCCTCTCGGAATACATCGCCCAAAAACTTAACCTGAGTACCACCACCTTTTTTGGTCTTATTCTTACCAATCCCCAAGTTCTCCTCGGCAAAGAAGCAGCTAATCTAGTTCGCGCCTTTGCCAAGGTATCTGCTAAGGTTTTCCAAAAGCTAGGGGAAGCAAAGTACCAAGAAATTAGCCAAAAGCTGCAATCTATGGTTGACTCACCTCCACCCCCACCGGTTGAGGAAAAGTGGCTGAGGAAATATAAAACCGTAACCATAGCTAAGGTAAAAGAGCTTACGGGAGGAGAGGAAATATTGTTTCAACTGCTCAAGCATAGACTTAAGGATTTCAGCGTAGAAGATGGGGAACTGTATCAGCGTCTTCGTTTAACCCCTGAGCAGCTTAAAATTTTGGCAAGCGAAGAAATAACCGCCGAGACAATGCCAGTCCAGTTTAGGGAAGTCTTGGATAACACAGAAGAAGAAATCATCACCGAGAAATTTAACCTAACCCTGTTCAAGTCTGAAACCGTTTTTGTGGATGAGACGGGACAAATTACCGCTAAAGAACCCGTGAGAGCCTTCTACTTTGAAGAAAATCCCCCCAGCTTAAAAATGCTCTATATTCCTTCGGGGGAGTTTTGGATGGGAACCGAAGCGGAGGAAATAGCGCAGCTAGTGAAAAAATACGGTAACGATTGGTTCAAAGGAGAATCCCCCAGACATTTAGTAAAAATCGCTCCTTTTTACCTAAGTCAAACTCCGATTACCCAAGCTCAATGGTTATATATTGCCCAAAGGGAAGATTTAAAAGTAGAGCGAGATTTAAAACCAGAGCCATCGCGGTTTGAAGGCAGCACAAACCCCGTTGAAAATGTATCTTGGTTAGATGCCATAGAATTTTGCCAAAGGCTCTCTAAAATGACCAAGAAACAGTATCGGCTGCCCAGTGAGGCGGAATGGGAGTATGCTTGTCGTGCTGGAACCACCACTCCCTTCCACTTCGGAGCAACCCTCACCTCAAATTTAGCTAACTACGATGCTACGGAACGCTTTGCTAGGGAACCAGCAGGAGAATATCGCGAGGAAACCACCCCAGTGGGGCAATTTCCCCCCAATGGTTTTGGTTTGTATGATATGCACGGCAATGTCTGGGAGTGGTGTCAGGATGACTTCCAAGAAAATTATCAAGGCGCACCTAATGATGGTAGTGCTTGGCAAGAAAAGAGCAAAAAACAGCAAAATGAGGCAAATAAAGCTCTGCGGGGCGGTTCTTGGTACCTCAATCCAAATTACTGCCGTTCTGCTTTCCGCGACTACTACTTCCGCCGCGACAACAACTACAACTACGGTTTTCGGGTGGTGTGCGGTGCTGGGAGGACTTTGTAACCCTTTTTCTCTTTTTTCCCTTTTTACCCTTTTTCTCTTTTTCGATTTTTTTGAACAAATGTACTAGATGAGGTTGGCTGATCAGTAGCTGGTTATAATTAAATTGAAGACGGGTTTTGATCCCCCCTGCCCCCCTTGATAAGGGGGGTTTGATCCCCCCTTAATCCCCCCTTGATAAGGGGGGTTTGATCCCCCCTTAATCCCCCCTTGATAAGGGGGGGTTTGATCCCTCCTTGATCCCCTTGATAAGGGGGTTTTGATCCCCCCTGCCCCTGCCCCCCTTATTAAGGGGGGTGCCGATAGGCGGGGGGATCTGCCCTTTAATTAAGAAAAATCCTAGGATTCATCATGTACCAAATCACTCTTTCCCTACCCGATGAAACCGCTCTCGCTTTACATCTCACCCCAGAACAACTAGCACAGGAAATCTCTCTTCTTGCTGCCATTAAACTTTATGAATTGGGAAAACTTTCCTCTGGCAGTGCTGCCAACTTAGCAGGTATTCCGCGAGTTGTTTTTCTCTCTAAACTTGCAGACTATGGAGTTGATACCTTCCGACTCAAGGAAGCAGAATTAATCGAGGATCTGGCTAATGCCTAACGTCATGCCGATACATCACCGATTCAATACCTATATCAGACTAACTTACTTGACTGATTCCCTGTCACTGATTTAGGAAAAGGAGAAAGAGAAGTATTAGCTTTAGCAATAGAAATTCCCGATTCTCTCGCCCTATTTTAATATTTTTCCCATCAAGAGTTTCTTCCATTTTCATAACTAAGTCGGTAGGTATTAAAAACTTTCAGATCCCCCCGCCTATCGGCACCCCCCTTATCAAGGGGGGCAGGGGGGATCAAACCCCCCTTATCAAGGGGGGCAGGGGGGATCAAAACCCCCCTTATCAAGGGGGGCAGGGGGGATCAACCCTACAATCAATTTTCAATTTAATTATAATTACTTACTTAGGGCTTGCTGAAAAAGTACGGGCGAAGCATTCGGATAGAAAATCTACGGTTTCACCGATAGGTTATGCCCGAATGCTTCGCCCCTACAGGACGCGGGCCGATACAGAACACTAAAACCCTTACCTCGTCTATATTTCATATTTATTCAGTAAACCCTACTTATGCCTACAATAATCATCCAAAAGACCCAAAAACGTCTTTTAATCTATAGAGAAAAACTCACCGATGACCTAGACATAGAATTAGTCAAAATACCATCGGGAACCTTTACAATGGGTTCTTCAGAACAAGAAAGTAGTAATAAAAGTGAAAAGCCGCAACACAACGTCACCCTGAAAAACTTCTTGATGGGTATCTACCCCATTACCCAAGCTCAATGGTTATATATTGCCCAAAGAGAAGATTTAAAAGTAGAGCAAGATTTAAAACCAGAGCCATCATATTTTAAAGGCAGCACAAACCCCGTTGAAAATGTATCTTGGTTAGATGCTGTAGAATTTTGCCAAAGGCTATCTAAATTAAGTAAAAGAAAATATAGGCTCCCAACGGAAGCTGAGTGGGAGTACGCTTGTCGAGCGCAAACCAAACCCTTAAATCTCGACAAAGGAGAAACTTACCCCCCCTATCACTTTGGGGAAATTCTTACCCCAGATTTAGCCAACTATAATAACAATCTCGGAAAAACCACCCCTGTTGGGCAATTCTACGCCAACGACTTTGGTTTATATGATATGCACGGAAATGTCTGGGAGTGGTGTCAAGATGATTGGCGCGAAAACTATGAGGAGATAAAAAAGAGCAAAAAACAGCAAAATCAGGCATATAAACCTCTGCGGGGCGGTTCTTGGTACTACAATCCCTATTACTGCCGTTCTGCTTGCCGCAGCTACGATAACCGCCGCGACTACGGCAACGGCGGCGGTTTTCGGGTGGTGTGCGGTGCTGGGAGGACTTTGTAACCCTTTTTCTTGCATGAGTAGAAAAAGGGTTTCTCCGAGAAACCCTTTTTCTGTGGGTTACTCAACGGATTTAGGATAAATTGCTTGTTGAGACGAGACAAGAGGCAATAGTAAAGGGATTGGGGGAAGTTCAACTAATCTAAGAATAAGCGGTTTAAATGCGTCTTAGCTTACATCAACAGACGCTCAGTTATTAGTATTCTCCCCCATCATTTTTTTTCTGGTCTAAAACATGATTATAGATCACACTGTTGAGAGATTGCCAAAAAGGAACTAATAAAATATTCAGAAGTACAAAAACAGTAATCATACCATAGGAAAACATCGCCATTTGTTGGAAAAAAAGAGGATTTTCCGTGAGCGTTTGCCAGTCCTCCGAAGAATTGAACCAAAAGGGAATTGAAGCCAAAGCTACTGACAGAAGATAAACTGGAATAATTAATAAAATGGCAATAAATATCACTCCCACAATTCTCCAAGCCGAGTTTTTAGTTAAATGCCAACCTCTCTTGATTGCTTGCCAACTGCCTAAATTATCTTCAATTACTAAGGGCAATTCGGCAATGCAAATGCGAGCAGATAACCAAAGGAAGAAAACAGGAAGACAGAAAGAAGCCAGTAAAATAAGCCATACACCAAGGATGGGGATAAAACTTACTAACACCAGAGACAGCGTTATCGGCAAGATTATTGCCGCTCCTAACAAACCGAGCAAAACCTGCATCCACCACAAGCGCCACATTTTCGGCTTAACTTTTTTTTCCGCTTGTCCGGCAGTTTCCGGCTGATAAATGATGTCTTGAAAAGCTAATCGTGAGATAACCGCACTATTGAAAAGATACTTAGCGGCCGAGAAAATTTGTACTGGGAAAAGAAATAAACGTAAACCGATATCGCTGCCTTGTTCGGGGGTAATTGTTTGATAAAGTAATTGACTGAGAATTAATTGCAAAACTAAGGGAAGAAGCGACCACAAACAGGCGCGGACAGCAAAGAATACATAAGTTGGGAAGCGATCACGATAAAGACGGAAGGCAGTATTAATCGTATTGCCAATATTCAAAGGCTCGATGGAATTGTTAGTCACGGTGGGACTCCTTACAGAATGCCACCACTATATTAGGTTAAGTAACTAATAACAGCTAAAAACTTCCAATTTAATCAATATTTTCAGCAAAGACAACAATTTTGCTAAAGTGGTAGAATTTGGCCAACGATTCAATTCCCCAGTGGAGAAATTGCGATCACATTGATGGTCTTAACTCCCTTGGAATCCGGTTCGCGCATGGTAGTAACCGGAGATGTCACCCAAACCGATTTACCGCAACCACAGGAATCGGGGTTAATTGCCGCTCAAAAAATCCTAAAATCAGTAGAAGGGATCGCTTTTTCTTACCTATCGCGGGCCGATGTGGTGCGTCATCCCTTGGTACAAAAAATCGTCTCAGCCTAGGAACAGCACGAAAAATAACAGATTATGGATATTAAAAATGGTTTCGTCGATGCGGTGGGTAATACTCCCCTAATTCGTCTCAATAGTTTTAGCGAGGAAACCGGCTGCGAGATTCTCGGTAAGGCCGAATTTCTTAACCCCGGTGGTTCGGTCAAGGATCGGGCCGCTTTATATATTATTCAAGAAGCGGAAAAAGCCGGTACTCTCCAACCGGGGGGAACCGTTGTCGAAGGAACCGCCGGCAATACTGGCATCGGTTTGGCCCATATCTGCAATGCTAAAGGTTATAAATGCCTGATTATCATTCCCGATACCCAATCCCAAGAGAAAATCGACCTCTTAAGAACCCTTGGCGCAGAAGTGCGTACTGTTCCCGCCGTTCCCTACCGAGATGCCAATAATTACGTTAAATTATCGGGGAGATTGGCCAGTGAGATGAAAAATGCTATCTGGGCCAATCAATTCGATAATCTGGCTAATCGTCGCGCTCACTACGAAACCACCGGCCGGGAAATCTGGGAACAAACCGACGGTAAAATTGATGCTTGGGTGGCTGCCACGGGAACCGGGGGAACCTACGCGGGGGTGGCGATGTTTTTAAAAGACCAAAATCCCCAGGTGCGCTGTGTGGTGGCGGATCCGATGGGTAGCGGTTTATATAGTTATGTGAAAACCGGGACAATTACCCTGGAAGGTAGTTCAATTACCGAAGGGATTGGTAATAGTCGTATTACGGCTAATATGGAAGGCGCACCCATAGATGATGCCATTCAAATTGATGATCCCACTGCCATTAAAGTTGTTTATCAACTATTACAAAAAGATGGTTTATTTATGGGGGGTTCTGTGGGTATTAATGTTGGTGCTGCGGTAGCTTTAGCTAAACAAATGGGACCAGGCCACACCATCGTTACTGTTCTTTGTGATGGTGGGTCCCGTTATCAATCTCGTTTATATAATCCTCAATGGTTAGCTGAGAAAGGATTGGCTTAAATTGTACTGATAACTGATAACTGATAACTGAATTAATGATCCTTCCTGAATTATTTGACCTTTGGCAAGAAACCCTAGAATGGCAACCCGATGGGGCCCAACAAGCGCGATTTCAACAACTTTATGAGTTGATTTTAGAGGGTAATCAACGTTTTAATCTCACCCGAATTACCCAACCAGAGGAGTTTTGGGAAAAACATCTTTGGGATTCTTTATCGGGTTTAGCTTGGTTACAAAAATCCCAGCCAGATCTATTGACAAAATCCCTATCAGTCATCGATTTGGGGACCGGGGCCGGATTTCCGGGGCTGCCAATTGCGATCGCATATTCCCATTGGTCGGTGACTCTCTTAGATTCCACCCAAAAAAAGATTAATTTTCTTGAAGAAGTTATTGACAAATTAGAGTTAAATAACACGAAAACTCGTTTAGGTCGGGCGGAAATCGTCGGGAAAAACCTTAAACATAACTGTGCTTATGATATCGTCTGTTTGCGAGCGGTAGGTAATGTGGATATCTGTGTTAACTATGCTTTGCCTTTCCTGAAAAAGACCGGAATCGCTATTCTCTATCGTGGTCAGTGGTCGTCGGAGGATAGTTTAAGTTTAGAGGAGAATCTAGGGAAAGCTGGCGGTAAAATCCTCGAAATTGCCAGTTTTACCACTCCCTTAAGCCAAAGCATCCGTCATTGTCTATATATCTCCAAGAAATAACTTTAAGCGGTGAGAGGATGGAAAAAGAAAGCCAAGGCCAGGATAGCATAGGTAGCTAAGAGTAACATTCCTTCTAACCAATTCGATCGCCCATCACTACTAATCGAATTAGCTAACCACACCGCCACAGCCACTGCCACCAACTCAAAGGGATTAAAATTTAGATCCATGGGCTGACCGATAATATAACCCATGATAACCAAAACCGGAGCCACAAACAGGGCGATCTGCATACTGGAACCGACAGCCACAGATACCGATAGATCCATTTTATTCTTAAGGGCGACGGTGACGGCCGTAGCGTGTTCGGCCGCATTACCGATAATAGGCAAAAGAATCACCCCGGTAAACAGTGCCGTTAAACCTAGCTGTTCCGTAGCCTCCTCTAGGGATGCCACCAATAACTCCGATTCTACGGCCACAGCGATGGTAACGATCAATAAAATCAAAGACCAAAACCAGATTTTCGGCCTTGCGGTGCTTTCTCTGGCGCTTTCCTCCTCGATACCGGCAACCCCGACATCGTAGAGATAGGTGTGGGTTTTCATGGAAAATAAGAGACTTAAACCATAGACGAAAATTAACACCGCTGCCACGGCCACGGATAGACGCTGTAGGACTATTTCCCCGACTCCCGTGGAGGTAAATTGCACGGCAGTGGGTAAAAGGAGCGCCACCACCGCTAAATTCATAGCTGAAGCATTTAAACGAGCGGTTATCGGTTGAAATTCCTGTTCTTTGAAGCGTAAACCGCCTAAAAACATCGATAATCCCATAACTAAGAGTAAATTACCGATAATTGAGCCAGTAATCGTCGCTTTTACCACATCGATAAAACCTTCCCGCAAAGCGACATAGGCGAGAATTAATTCTGTGGCATTGCCAAAGGTGGCATTCATCAAACCGCCAATATTTGGCCCAACCACCACCGCAATCGCTTCCGTGGCTTCCCCCATGTAGGCCGCTAGGGGGATAATGGCTAGACAAGCGGTGATAAAAACTACCGTTCCGCCCCAGTGTAACAGGGAACCGGCGATCGATAGCGGCACAAAAATTAATAAGATGGCGAAAATGGTGTTTTTGCTTAACATAAAGTGGTTAATTTTGTCAAGATAATTTTATTTTGATCGGGTTGGGAACTGAGGGGGACTAGAATCGGATTCTAGCCAAAATTCCCCGGTAGAACCGGTTATTATCCATAATATTGCCCTAAAACCGTCTCTGAGGGACTTTTCTAGGGGTTCGGGGGGTGATTGGGAGGGAACAGTCACCGGTTTAATCACGATTCCGCGACTACCAAAAATAATTTCTCCCACTAATCGCGCCCTTCTCATGTGATTATCAGAAGTGACTAGATAGACGCTATCAATACCTTGGGCTTTCAGTTGATCGGCTAGGCTAGTAAAGTTAGTGACAGTATCTCGCGCATTGTAATCGAGATGGAGACGTTCTGGGAGAATTCCCGCTTTTTTAAAAATCTTTTGCACATATCGTCGCGGACTACCGGAAGATACCCAAATCGGTAGATCGGGATATTCCTTAGCTAATTTTGCCGCAAAACGTTCTCGATCGGCATGACCTCCCAAAACAAAAATCGCTTCCGGTTTTAGCCACTGCTGACGTAAATCGAGGTACAACCAGCCTAAACCCGCTAAAATTAGCGGAATAGCCAGCAATTTTAACCTAAATTTGCCTAACTTCCCTTGCGGAGAAACTCGCTTTTTTCTCTGAGAATTAGCCTTGAGAACCATATAACAGTGATCGGTGAGCGGTTGTCAACCTTCAGCTTTGTGGATTAAAGTGATCGAGGGTGAGGATCATCGAACTCACATTGACGTAGGAGATGGGGATTTTATTCCCTAACTGACCGATAATTTTCCCAGAACTCAGGTTGATTGATGCGGTCGCTTACATACCCCACCAACGGGCCACCGCTTCGGGAAGGGGTAGCAAAATACTTAATAACAAAGCCAGGGAAAATAAACCTAATAAATCTCGTTTATTATCCAATTCGGTGACATCATTTAAAGCAGGTTGATCGCTGACTGGCATTAATAAAAGAATAATCGCCCAGAGTAAAAAATCTGGCTGCACTAGGGCTAAAATAAACATGAATAATCGAGTTAATTGACCGATAATTATGGCGGTTTTCTGCCCATACATGGCGTGAACAATATGACCACCATCCAATTGACCAACGGGCATTAAATTCAGGGCTGTAACGATAATTCCCACATAACCAGCCACCGCTAAAGGATGTAAATGGATGGCTTTTCCTGCGATTAAATTACTGCCGAGAGCTAGTTTAGCTACGATAGACAAGAAAAAAGAAAACTGCGGATTTAAGGCCTGAAAATTTAATAAACTGCTTTGATTAGTTAGGGGAACTATTTCCGAGAGGGACAATCCCCAAAATAGTAGAGGAATAGCGATAATTATACCCCCCAAAGGACCGGCCACCGCCACATCAAATAAAGCTTTGCGGGTGGGTACAGGGGATCGCATTTGAATAAAAGCCCCGAAGGTGCCGAGGAAGAAAGGAATGGGGATAAAATAGGGCAAAGTAGTTTTAATTTTATATTTAACTGCTGTAAAATAATGACTGAATTCGTGCAGTCCTAAAATAGCAATTAAGCCCAAACTGTAGGGTAAACCTTGCAATAATAAACTAGGATTATTTTCTAATTGTTGGGCGGTAATGCCACTTAATCCCGCACCGACCACTGTGGTGGTTAAGATAGTTAATAACAATAAACCCAGGGCAAGAAAGGGGCGAGTAACTTTTTCAGTTTCTATAGTTTCTGTTTTTTGCCGCCAGGGATTAGCCACAAGAGCGAAAAAAGGTTGTCCCTGAAAACTTTCTTGGAAAAGCAATAAAAAGCGATCACCAAAAACCTTTTCCACATTGCTTTTAATCACTTGATAAGCTTCTTCGGGAACTGCTCGCAATTTCCCCCGACAGAGAATTGCTTGGGGACGATAATCGATATTTTGCAGATAATAAATACCCCAAGGAAAACAATCTCGTAGGGATTTTTCCTCTTCAGCAGTGATCGGTTTTAAATCATTTTTAGGTGCAGGATTATCAATATTTTCTAGGACTAAATTCGCTTTTTCTAGCGGTGATGGGGAGCTTTCTTGGGGAGTAACCCGACCCTTTTGTACTAACCACCAGTACAAAAAAGGGCAGATCACAAAAGGACCGATCAGCAAAAATGCCGGCATGGGGGTATCCTGTCCATAGATTAACGTCCAGCCGGTCCAAATTAGAGCCGGAGTCATCAGGACTAACCAAATTAACCAAACTGGTGTTGTCGTGATTTTGGCCACGCTACGCTTGACCATAAAATAAGTGAAACCACCAAGAATCCCTAATAACAACCACATTTCCATATCGGCTCTTTTCTCTTGAATAAAAAGCGGCTAATTTCAGCCGGCCCGGTCATCGATCGTGCTAAATTGTAAACCGCATTGATTGTGATTTGGATAGGCAAACCATGCGATCGGAAACCGAATCGTCTCCTTTAGAGGTTAGCAAAACTACAAAACCCCCTCGATTAATTCTAGAAGGTTTATACGCTTTCTCGCCTAATCGGGAAACCCTAGGGGGAACCTCTTATCTTATTGTAGAAAATACTGGCAATATTCTGGTGGATTGTCCTGGCTGTGACGAGAGCGAGCGGGATTTTCTCCGAGAAAAGGGTGTCCGTTACTTATTTTTTACCCATCGCGGTGGTCAGGGTAAGCAGAGCGATTCTCTGCAAAGTTTACTTAATTGTGAGATTATTCTACAGGAACAGGAAGCCTATCTGCTTCCTCACCGTCAAATTACCGTTTTTCAGCAGCAAATCCAGTTATCTCCCACTTGTAGCGGTTTTTGGACTCCTGGCCATTCTCCCGGTTCCTCCTGTCTCTACTGGAACCGTCACGGGGGGGTTTTATTTACCGGTCGTCATCTTCTCCCCGACACCAAGGGTCAACCGCAACCCCTACAGACCGCGAAAACTTTCCACTGGCTGCGGCAATTGCGATCGCAACAGGCCATTTTAGACCGTTTTAGCCCGGAAACCCTCTCCTATCTTTGTCCGGGGGCTAATACCGGCTTTTTGCGCGGTCGGGGAATTATCGATCGCGCCTACGAAAAAATCAGCGCCAATCCTCTTAACTAGGGTATGCTGAATAAATCTAAAAACCTTGTTGGGTAAGACTTTTAGACTTTTTGTCAATCAAAAAGTACCAGGTATGGGAGTGATCAGGGGGAAAATTCAGGTACTTTTTCCCTGAAAATTAGGTAATTGGCCACCTCAAAACCGGTAAAACCCCACACCCCACACCCCACACCCCACACCCTGCCCCCACCGAAAAACTTTTTCAGCAGACCCTAACTAAAGACTTTTTAGAAGCTGCATCGTTCAATTCCCAGAAATTATGAATTTAACCGTTAAAGACTTGGGTGAACAGGGATTGCTACCGATTCTGCAAAAATATTGTCCTGCGGAGATTATCGGTGATGATGGGGCGATTTTATCGATCAAAGAGGGTTATTCTCTCGTCGTCACCACTGATGTTTTAGTTAATAACGTCCACTTTAGCGATATTACCACCTCTCCGGAAGATGTGGGCTGGCGAGCGGCGGCGGCTAATTTATCCGATTTAGCGGCTATGGGGGCGGAACCCCTGGGAATTATGGTAGGATTGGCTTTAACTCCCAATCTAGCCATCGATTGGCTAGAAGGACTCTATCGGGGTCTTAGCTCTTGTCTGCAAGTATATCAGACGGCGATCGTTGGTGGCGATGTCTGTCGGGCCACGGAGATTAACATCAGCATCACTGCCCTGGGACAAGTGGCAAAAAATGAAGAAATTAGACGTTTTAACGCAAAAGTTGGCGATAGTATCGTTATTACTGGTTATCACGGTTTATCGCGGGCCGGATTAGAGTTACTCTTGCACCCTGAAACCGGGAGGAATTTAAATTCCTCCCAAAAAAAGCGATTAATCCAAGCTCATCAACGGCCGCGACCGAGACTTGATTGCATACCACATTTACAAAAAATTGTCAAGCAATTTCCCATCGCCGGCATGGATAGCAGTGACGGGTTAGCAGATGCCATCATCCAAATTTGTCGCTGTAGTGGGGTTGGTGCCGAAATCGAGCGGATTCCCCTGCATCCAACCCTGAAAGAATATGTAGGAGCCGAAAAAGCTCTAGAATGGGCTTTATACGGCGGTGAAGACTTTGAGTTAGTTTTGTGTTTACCCCCGGACAGTGCCAGAGAATTGCTGGAGAAAGTGGGGTCCGGGGGGGCGATAATCGGTCAAATCGTCCCCGGGAGAGAGATAAAATTAGCCGACGGTAGAAACCTCAGTTTAAGCTCTGGATTTCAACATTTTTAGCCTCTATAAATCGCCAAAACCTTTCTTTTTCTTGATTTTCTTCGGTTTTTTCGAGCTGCCACCTTGACCGCGGAACCCCGGTTGATTGCCACCCCCAAACATTCCGCCACCCATCCCGGGCATCCCCGGCATAGCGGGCATTTGTCCCCGTCCCATCTGTTGCATCATCGTTCGCATTCTGGTGAAATTAGCAATTAGTTTGCTAACTTCTGTTTCTGGATGTCCCGAACCCTTGGCAATGCGACGACGACGATTAGGAGACTTAGCCAATAAATCGGGGTTAGCGCGTTCCTCCGTGGTCATGGAATTAATCATCGCTTCCGTGCGTTTTAACTCTTTTTCCCCCTTTTCGATGTCTGTCCCGCTCAGTTTGCCCAGACCGGGGATTAACTTGAGGACTCCCCCCAGGGAACCCATATTTTTTAACAGCCGCATCTGTTTGAGGAAGTCATTAAAATCAAACTTAGCCTCTAAAATCTTGGCCTGCATTTTGGCCGCGTCTTCTAGGTCTAACTGTTCCTGAGCTTTTTCCACTAGCGTCAGGACATCACCCATATTGAGGATGCGACTGGCAAGGCGATCGGGATAAAATGGCTCTAAAGCTTCTACTTTTTCGCCAACCCCAACAAATTTAATCGGTTGTCCCGATATTTGCCGCACTGATAGGGCTGCCCCACCGCGAGTATCGCCATCAAGTTTGGTGAGAATTGCCCCCGTGATGCCAATTTGTTGGTGAAAAGTGTGGGTGAGATTGGCCGCTTCCTGACCGGTCATGGCATCCACCACTAATAAAGTGTCGTCGGGGTTGACAATTTTCTTGATTTGTGCTAGTTCGCCCATCATCTGGGTGTCTATCTGCAAACGACCGGCGGTGTCGATGATAACCGTATCTACGCCCAATTCTTTGGCTTTTTCCACACCTTGACGGGCGATATCGACGGGATTAGCCTGAGAACCCATCTCGAAGACGGGAACATTTATCTGTTTACCGAGGGTGATTAATTGGTCAATGGCCGCCGGACGGTAAACATCGGTAGCCACCATCAGGCAGCTTTTGGACTGTTTGCGGAGATATAGGGCTAATTTGGCGGTGGCGGTGGTTTTTCCTGTCCCTTGCAACCCGGCCATTAAAATTACGGTGGGGGGTTTATCGGCCTGGGCTAGGGGAACGTTACTTTCCCCCATAATTTTGACCAATTCATCATAGACAATTTTGATAAATTGCTGGCCGGGATTGACTCCGGAAATAACTTCAGCACCGAGGGCTTGTTTCTCGACCTCAGCAATAAATCCCTTGACTACCTGTAGGTTAACATCTGCTTCTAATAAAGCCCGCCGGACTTCTTTGAGGGTTTCTTGTATATTGGCCGAGGAGATTTTATCTTGACCTCGTAATTTTTTCCATGCGTCTTCTAAGCGGTCGGCCAGTGCGTCGAACATAGTTTCGGAATTAAATTTTTAACTAGATCGATTTTATCTCAAATGTCGGGGGAAGACCCCCGTTCTTACCCTGTCATTGGTCAGGGATCGGCGGCAAAGTTCGATCGAATGTTAAACTGAGTCTGTCTTAGCTTCGGAAGTATTCGATCGCTGCAGGAATCGATTCAAGAGAAAACCGAGGAGCAGAGCCTTAAATTCCAGGTCGTCAGTGAACTGTTTGTAGAAGCTGAAAGGTTCATCTGATTAGCTGGAAACCCTATCCGGCAAAGGATTAATTCAATTTAGCTCTGGAAAAAAACACAAAAGACTTATCTGGAAGGTGTTTCAATCCTTTAAGCTCCTGATAAACCGCCGAGAAGCATACCAAACTCAGAAGAGCCATAATTATTCTCAATTATAAAAATTGAGATAGTTTGTGCCGCTTAAATAAAGAGGTTTTGATAACCAAATTAAAGCATATCTCAAGAGTTTTGAGTTAAAAGTAAAACTTCAGGTTTTTATTTATGACAAATGTACCTATTAACTAATTTTCCCAAAAAATTAGTTAGCCTATAATCATAACATATAATTAATTTGCAAGAGTTCTAATATCCGAATTAATTATCGAAGCTGGTGGCTCTTCTAGGTTCTGTGTGATAAGTTTAACTTACATTATGATCGATCTTTGTGTCCTCTGTGTCTGGAGTGGTTTCTTCCACTCCCGCGCCAGCAGGGCTGTATCTTAGAATACATTTTACCCACCAAATCCAAGAGAGCCATCTCTCTCCCCAATCCTTTTACTGTTGCCTTTTCCAAGAGTGCGAGAGTGCCTCATCTCAACAAGCAATTTAAATTCGCAGGCAGCTTATCATCTAACCCTGACATTAGCCAATTTTGTTAGATCAGAACTTTTTTAAGAATTATGATCGGCCTATAATAGTAACTGTAGTCACCCCTATCCTTTAGGGATAATTCTTGGTTTAGGGTTGATGTCCTTCAGCGCAAGCGAGATAGGTTATGAAAATTAGCGAACTAGAAAACTACTTGGCTCAGATTAAGTCAGAGATTGGTGACATCGATGTCGTCTATCAATGTCGTAACCAGCACTATAGTTGGTTGGACAAAATTAGAAGCCATCAACTGAAAGTGTTAAAAAATACCGCAGACACTAAATTATTGATTTCTCTGCAATAGCCATTTTCTCTTGCTAGATGCCAGCAATGCCATAGAATCCGCCTAATCTGCTTAACAGTTTATCTTTTCTTCCCTGTCGATAGGTTCTTAAACCAGCCGCGTCGCCAAAAGAAAATGATTAAACTGAAAGCAACGGTTAGCATCAACACCCAGACGAACACATAGCCCCAATACCATTCTAATTCGGGCATATTATAGGGGGATTTATCAGTATCAAAGTTCATGCCATAAATACCGACAATGAAGGTGAGCGGGATAAAAATCGTCGAGATTACCGTTAAAGTTTTCATAATCTCGTTCATTTTATTACTCACGGAAGACAGGTAAAAATCCATTAAACCATTGGCAAATTCCCGGTAATTTTCGATAACATCGAGGATTTGTACTACATGGTCATAACAGTCTCTTAGATAGGGTTTAATGGTTGTATCGATGACAATATACTCATCGCGTAAAAGCGCATTGAGGGTGTCCCTTTGCGGCCAAATTGCTCGTCGCAGGGAGAGTAATTCCTGACGTAGTTGGTAGATTTTTGATAAAATTTGTTCCGTGGGACTAGCTAAAATTTCGTTTTCTAACTCCTCGATTCTTTCTCCGTAGGACTCTAAAACAGGAAAATAACCGTCAATAATTGCATCCCAAATCGCATAGGCTAAATAACCCGATTTTTGCTGCCGGATGGAACCTTTATTTAAACGGATTCTTTCCCTAACTCCTTCCAAAGAATCGTATTGTCCTTCTTCCTGCACGGTTAAAACATAATTCTTCCCGACTATTAAACTGATTTGTTCTAACAAAAAACTCTGATGATCGGTCAGGATGGCCATTGGCACTATAATTAAAAGATAATTATCGCATTCTTCTACTTTTGGTCTTTGGGGAATACTGACTATATCCTCAAGGGTTAAGGGATGCAAATGAAAAATTTCCCCCAACTCTTGCAGTTTATCTTCATTACCCAAACCGACGATATCAATCCAAGAGATGGAATCATTGGATAAATATTTAAGACAGTCTTGAGGTAAAAGATTATTAACTCTAGTGGCTTGTTGGGAGTTATAATTAACTAAAAATATCTCGGTAGCAACGGCATTTTCATCGATGGTGATTAACCCCGGCATCGTCCCGGGTTGATTATAGTGATAATCGTAAAGGTGGGGTTTTGTCTGGGAGGATTTTCGCCCTTTTTTATACCTAGTTAATCTTTTGTTATTGCTCATAGTTGAGATCGATCGCTGTTTGCCTTTTTCTTAGCATTGATCGCTTAAACATTCCTCAATTTTTAGCTAACTTTAAGATTGTCCCAGACTCTTAAAAAACGAAGATTAAACGTAAATGCCAATTATTAGCCGTTTCCCTCTCGATTTCGATGCGACGGATAAACTCACGAAAATAAAAACGGCGCTCTATTTCCGATAAATCTCGCCAAAATTGCGGAAAAGCAACGGCACGAGCGATAATAGTCAGGTTATCGGGGGGTAATTGGTCTAAACGTCCTTGAATCTGCGCGATCTCGTTTTTCAGTTTATAGGCCCGTAGATTAGCCGTTTCTTGATCTAAAATTCCCGCCGCTTCTAGGGAGGGCAATTGCGACAAAATATCGTTTTTTTGCCCTATTTCCTCGCTCATTCCCCGTTTGATCCCCTCTAAATCCGGTAAAGATATCTGAGCGATCGTCGGTGGTAGGTCTTGACAAATGCGCTCGATTGTGCTATCGAGAATTTTCTCATAAGCGATCGCCGAACATTTTTTTGTCCGGGGACATTGCAAAGGTCGCAAATAGAGGTATTCTAGACCCTTTCCTCGCGCCGTCACTTTGGTAATCGTCATCCCCGATTGACATTGACTACAGACGACTAAACCCGCTAAGGAACGCGGGGCGCTGGCACTGCGGGGGGGTAATTTGCGATTATTTCTCAGGATGCGATCGATCTGGGCCGCTTCTTCCCGGGAGATAATCGGGGTGTGGGTATCGGGGATAATATCTTGACCGAGATAGCACAAATCGCCGCGATAAACGGGATTGGTTAGCCATTTATGGGCAGTAGCTACCGATATCTTTTTACCGTAGCGTTTTTCTAGATAGCGCACCGTGGAACGCAGGGAAGCGGAAATCAAAAAGCGATCAAAAAAGTCTTTGACTACTGGCGCGGTACTGCGATCGAGTATATAACGCTCCTTGCCACGACGATAACCGTAGGGTGCTTTTCCGGGGGGAGGTAAAGCTTGCAGACGATTGCGAGCGTGACCTGCTTTTAAACGATTACTTAGTTCGTTTTTTGATATTTCTTGCAGAATCTTGGCAAAATTCAGCTTATAATCTGGGTCTTCCAGGGCAATTATATCTATGTCGAGGGCTTCTAAGGATTGTAAAATTTTGCTAACTTCCGTGCCATTGTCTCCTAATTCTGCTAGGCGATGCAGGATCAGCAGTCGGGGGGGAGTCCCTTGACAATCGCAGAGTAGTTGCTGCCGCTGTGAGCGATCGCCAAAATCTTGATACACTTGTTCGGGAGAATAGTCCCAAATCGAGGCATCGGGAGGACTATCGATCAGGGGGTTAGTATAGGTGTAGGCGATAATTTTCATGTTTTGCCGAAATCCTCCTATAGATAAACTGTACTATATTTAAACCGCGTCCTGAAAAGTTTAGTACAAATGATCGAACTGCCTCGACCCAGCCTCCTTCTCACCGATCATAGACAGTCTTAACCAATAATTTAGATAGTCAACAGCTTATAAGTAGTGGGACTTAAAATCTTGAAACCTGTTGTTAGTAAGTAGTCGTGCAAAATTAATTTCCTAGTCGAGACAGGAGACTCCAAGGAGACAGCTATTAGGGATCGGATTTGAGTTTTCAGTTCTCTGTTTGCTCACATCAGCAGAAGTCTCACGGAGTAGTGGCTTAGATGTGTAATTAATTTTGCTTAGGTACTTAGAAGGAAAATTCTTTCACCACTTCGCTGGTAAATAGCAGAGCGGTGGTTATCTTTTCACCCCCTTGCCTCGCGCGTCTTTAACTGGTACTTTTGGATCGGTGGCGATGATGTGAAGATCGATATTTTTCTGCCAGATCAGGCGCATAAGTTTTTGGGTGAAAGAACCTTTGATGAAATGCTTCCAGCGCGATTGACGGCTCTCCCCAATTACAATCTGGGTGATTCGTTCCCGCTCGGCTACCTCTGCGATCGCTTCAGCCACCTGATAGCTTTTAACCCGTAAGAATTTCCCCTCGAATTCCCCACATAAACGTTCGCAGGTTTCGATATGTAAAGCCTCCTCTCTGGTGAGAAAGCGATCGGGGTTATCGACGAAAATCACGAAAAATTCCGCGTTCATATACCCTGCTACCCGCGCTCCTCGACGTAATAATCGTAAAGAGTTGGGATAGGTGGAAACACAAACTAATACCCGTTCGTGAACGGGACAGGATTGACCGATAAATGTCGAATTACTCGCTTCTTCTTCTACTGTATCGGCCACTTCGCGCAGGGCGAGTTCCCGTAGGGCGATTAAATTACGCCGTTGAAAGAAATTATTTAAAGATGGTTGGATCTTTTCCGGAGCGTAGATTTTTCCTGCTAATAATCTTTCCTCTAGGGTTTCGGCGGTGACATCTACCACAATCACTTCATCAGCTTCCTCCAAAATTCGATCGGGTATTCTCTCCCGCACCACCACCCCGGTGATCCTAGCAACCAGATCGTTTAAACTCTCGATATGCTGGATATTCACGGTAGAGTAAACATCGATTCCCCGGGACAAAATTATCTCTACGTCCTGAAAGCGTTTCTCTCGCTCCGAACCGGGTACATTCGTGTGGGCCAATTCATCAATCAGACACAGCTGCGGCGAGCGGGCGATAATCGCTTCCGTATCCATTTCCGAGAGAGTGAATCCCTCTTTCTCTAGGATTTTTCTTGGTACGATTTCCAATCCCTCGGCTTTTTCGGCGGTCTCTTTTCTGCCGTGGGTTTCGAGAAGTCCAATCACCACGTCGGTTCCCTGCTTTCTGAGGCTATGTCCCTCCTCCAGCATTTTGTAGGTTTTCCCGACTCCAGGGGCCATCCCGATAAAAATTTTATGTCTTCCCCGTCGCACAATTGTCTCCTTTTTGGCAACTTACCTTACAGATTAAGATAATTCGATCGTAGCCGGGGGGATTGAGTATCATTAATCCTTTTAATAGTGACGTGGAGTATAAACCCATTGTTTTGTTTTACCTTGCCCAATAAGGCGAGTTTTACTCGATCCGACCAAAATTATAGTCCGCATATCCGCATCTTTAATAGTCATATCCTCTAGGAATTTCACCGTCACTGTTTCCCCTTTTCGCCCTAAATTACGCGCTAGTACCACGGGAGTTTGCGGCGATCGCCATTGTAATAAAATCTCTTTTGCCTTCTCCAATTGCCAAGTGCGCTCTTGAGACACAGGATTATAAAATGCGATCGCTAAATCGGCCCGGGCCGCTAACTCAATGCGCTGAGAAATCACCTGCCAAGATTTGAGAATATCCGATAGGGAAATCGCACAAAAATCATGGCCTAAAGGTGCGCCAACCCTAGCAGCCGCCGCTTGCATGGCCGAAATCCCCGGACAGACCTGAATGGCCACCTGCTGCCATGCCGGTTTTGCTTTTTTTTCTAATACCTCAAACACGGCCGCGGCCATGGCATAAATGCCAGGATCTCCGGAGGAAACTAAGACAACTGATCGCCCCTTAGCCGCTAAATCTAGGGCTATTTCTGCGCGATCGAGTTCCACCCGATTATCCGATTCATGGCGGACAATTTCTGGTTTTCGCAGGAATTCTACCAAATCCAAATAGGTTTTATAACCCACCCAATCCGTGGCTTTTTCCAACACTTCTCGAACTTCCGGCGACATCCAATTTAGCGCACCTGGTCCAGTTCCGACTATGGCTAATTTACCTTGACTTTCCTGGGCAAAATCCCCCGGGGAAAAACTGGATTTTTCCTTAATTTGCTGGCTTTCCTCCCAGAGATAAACTAAACAGGCAGTGCTAGGTTTTGCCAAGTTTAAGTTATTTTTATCGATAATCTCAATGCTCAGTTTTGCCGCTGATGAAATCGGTAAATTACTATTTTTTAACCAGTCCGCTTCACCAATTAATTTTACTTTTTCACCCGCCAATAAATCGGCAAGAAACTTCTTAGCATCATCGGGATTAACTAACTGATAACCCGGTGGTGGCGATAATAAGGTAGTTTTAAATCTAATATCACCAGTGGTGGTAATTGCGGGGGAAATTTGCCAAACCGAGGCAATTTGACGAGCGAGATCGTTAACCCCTTGTAAACCCCCCAACAAAGGCACTACGGCACTGCCATCTTCTGCGATTGCTAATACAGGTGGTTCTTGCCATTTATTAGTTAATAAAGGTGCTAAAGTTCGAATCAAAATACCCGCCGCACAAATGCCAATAATTGGCGTTCCCGTCTGGAAAAATTCTCGCACCGTTTCGCCAAAATTAGTATAGGTAAAATCAGCCGAATGGGTACGATCTATTAACCCATAAACCACTGCTTCCGGTAGGGCCATTTGCACTTGACGAGCAACGGGGAGGCTGGTTTCTCCTAAAATGAGAATAGCTGGAGGTTTCATTTGGCTTCCCCTGACTGCGCTGCAGTTAACTTTTGGATAAATTCTTGATGTTCTGCCGAGTTAATTCCAGCTTTTAAGATGTCTAACACCCGTGACATATTGCCGTTGAGCATGGCTGAAACATCTAACCACAAACCCGGAAATACTAGAGAACAAATCACCCCTTCTTGGTTGGCTAACAAAGAAATATAATCGCCATTTTCTAAACTAAACCAATCAATTTTTTGATCAAATACCTGCCAAATAAGGTATTCTTGAATGCCACTGCGTCGATAAGCGCGTTTTTTATCCCCTAAATCTATGGCGGCACTACTAGCGGCAATTTCTACCACTAATTCCGGCGCTCCTTCTAGGTATCCCTCTACAGTTAGGGTTGATTTTCCACCGCTTTCTTGGCTGATTAATAACACCCCATCCGGCTGTAGTTCGTTGTCGATATCCAAGCGGACTGTTGGCTCAATACCCATTTGTACTTGGGGTGTAGCAGCTTGATAAACTCCCACCCAAGTGATTAAACGTCCGTGGGGTTCAGCATGAAATTTAAACCTTAATGGGGATGCCATATATACAACTCCTTCGATCAGTTCGGCTTTTTTTAATCCTGGCATAGCTTGATAACGGCGCTCGAATTCGGGACGAATTAAGCGATCCCCATTTTCTAACGGGGGTAAATGTTGAGTGGTTACAATCTGAGAAGTTAAGGATTTAACCGGAGAAGAAGTCATGGTGGCAGTCTTTGGGAACAAAACAGCATTGATTTTATTATAGATTGTTTCATTGGACTTCTTGAGGGATTTAATTTTTAACTGAAATTTCGCCAGAAGTCCTGAGCTTTTAGCGATGGGATGAATGGCAACCAACATATAGACAATTCCCCAAAACTATAGCATTTATCTTAGTGGTGAGGTACAAAATTTTCCTTTTGGGAAGTCGGTGGTCGATACCAAATTAGGTTACACTTCATCTAGTATGAGAAACGCTGTCATAACTGATATAGCGCCCCTAAATGAAATGTAAACGTCCTCTGCTTGCCGTCAAGCGACACCCGACTTCTAGAGCCTACCCATTCACGAGTCAATTAGGCACACTATAACTAATAACTGATAATCGATAACTGATAATGTTGGTTCCCCTTACCCGTCAATCGATCGAGCAAATTGTCCCAATTATCGCCACAGGTCCCCAGTACGCTCACTATTGGGGTAAATGGTCTGATTTTCTGCGCCGTTTATTCATTTCTATCATCGCTCTCACCGCAGCCTGGTTAATCGGTAATTTATTCGGTCCCGGTGGTTTAACAATTAAACTGATATTCGACATTATCGCCGGTTTATATTGGCTCTGGGGTCCGGTTTACTGGGCCAGTGTTCGCAATAATACCTATCGTCGTCTTCCCTATGGGGGGTTTTGGCGCGGTCGCGTTTTCGATGCTTTTGTTACCGAGGAATTAATCGGGGAAGAAGAAAGGGTCAATAAACGCGGGGAATTAGAGATTATCGAAAATCGCCAACGCTGTATTAATCTAGAAATCGGTGATCAAACTGGCTTTTCGGCGATCGTTCGCGCTCCCCTCAAACGCATCCATAAATCGATCCGTCCCGGGATGGTGGCCGAAGCTTTGTTAATGTCTCGAGACCCGGATTTAGGGGATATCAATCAGCTTTCTGATGTCCATCTTCCCCAACTCGACCAGTGGATAGGGGAATATCCTGTGCTGCGACGGGATATTTTTCAGCAAGTTAGTCGCGAATTGGGAGGGGGAAAAGAACCCCGGCCAAAACCTTCTCGTTATTCTAATAATGTCATCCGAAGACGCAAAACCCGTTAATTTGTCGGCGATCTTTGAAAAGATACCAGTTTCCCGGTCATCAATTAATCATAATTTACAGATTTTGGGTAATTTAATCCTTGTTTTTGCTGTTTTTGAACCATCAAAAATTAATTATGCAAGAGGTTCAATATAATTTTAATTGAGCTTAGAAGGAGATAAATCGATGACGGCATCCTATGAGCAAGACTTTGGACTTTGGGCCGAACAAATGGCCGATTTATTAGCTTCCGGTCGGTTTTCCGAGTTGGATATTGAGAATTTAGTCGAAGAGGTGCGGGATTTGTCGAAACGGGAGCGCGATCGCTTACTTGCTAGTCTCAGATTAATTTTGCATCATTTATTAAAGTGGGACTATCAACCTCAACGGCGATCCTGGGATTGGTTGGGAACTATTCAACAAGAAAGAGCTAATATTAGGCTTTATTTGGACGATAGCCCCAGTTTAAAGCGATATTTAACCGATGAAAGCCTATTTAAACTCTATGCTGTTGCTTGTGCCGATGCCTTTAGAGAGACGGGATTAGAGTTTCCCCCCATTTGTCCCTACGGTATTGAGGATATTTTAAATCGTTCTCTTCATTTGTCGGAACGATAGACGAAAAACGATTAAAGTTGGTAAGCTTAGATAGTATCCACAGAATCTTAAGTTTATCGCCATGGTTGACTGGTTAATTGTCTGGGGGGTTACTCAAGCCGCAGGTTCGCTTGTTCGTTCAGTAATGCAAGAGTTGGCAATAGAGGGTGCAAAAGATTACGGAAAGGAATTTTTTAAAAATAGTCTAGGTAAAGTGTTACACTTACCTGAAAAAGATGTTCAAAAAAAAGCTTATGGAAAAGCAATGAAGGAGTTTTTAGCACTCTTTCAGCAACAGTTAGAAATGGCCGATCTGGAGGATGATCAAATTAAAAACTTTGAAAAACCCCTCAATACTTTTATTAAAGATGAACAAGTTGAACCTATTTTAGGGGATGCTTTTGATATTGATTGTCAAGTTCTTGATACTTTGACGTTAGCTCAATCTTGGCAAAGACTTAATTTACCCCCGTTACCTGCTGAATTTAACTGGGAAAAACTAGGTAAATTTTATTTGAGAAAAACTCAGGAAATTATTGAAAATTCTGAAAAGCTAAGAGCCGTTTTTTTAGTTAAGTTACAGAATAAAGATAGCCAAAATATTCAAGAAATAGCAGGAGTTAAAACAGATTATAATTTAGATAACTATGCGGAAGGCTTAAAAAAGGAATATGGCCATCTTAAATTAGAATGTTTAGACACAACGACTTATGAGCAAATCAAACTCTGGCGAATGTTTGTGCCGCAAAATGTGAGACGATGTAAACAGTTTATTCCTCAACTTTATGAATTACCTAAAGAAGGGCCGCAGGGACTTGTAGATAGGGGAGAAATTACTCAAGCGGAGTTAGAACAAATACAAGCAGAACTAGAACGAAAACGGCGAGAATATCTGAATGAAAAATTAGATCCTGTTTTGAATATCGTCAATTCTTCTGAATACCCAAGAACTGTAATTTTAGGTGATCCAGGTGCGGGAAAATCGAGTTTATTGCAGTATTTAGCTTTAAATTGGGCTGAAAAAGAACTCAGTCATCGTGTTTTGCTTCCCCTTCCTCTTTTGATAGAATTGCGTATTTATGCCAGAGATAAGGATGAAAAAAAGTGTAAGAATATTCTAGAATTTTTCCATCAAGGTAATCTGATTTGTCATCTCAATCAACTTGCTTTAGATGATAAGCTTAAAAAAGGTCAGGCTCTTGTGCTTTTTGATGGTTTAGATGAAGTTTTTAATCCTCAACTAAGAGAAGAAATTGTCACGGATATCAAACGTTTTAGTATTCAATATCCTCAGGTGCCAATTATAGTCACTTCTCGCCGGTTAGGATATAAAGCAGAAGAATTAAATCATGCTGGTTTTGAACATTTTATGATCCAAGATTTAGATAAAGATCAGATTGAAGATTTTATCAAACGTTGGCATGATTTAGCTTTTGAAAATCGAGATGATAAAACCCAAAAACAAGAACGTTTACAAAAGGCAATTAAGGAGTCAAAAGCGATTCGAGAATTAGCAGGAAATCCTTTATTATTAACGATGATGGCTATTCTGAACCGAACTCAAGAATTACAAAGATATCGCTCAAAACTTTATGAAAAAGCGTCAGAGGTGTTATTACATCAATGGGATTTTGAAACCAAGGAAGGATTAATTGATCCTGAACTGAAAAAATATCTTTACAATATTGATCTAAGAGATAAAAGGGACATTCTGCGTTTAGTCGCAAGTGCCATGCAAGCAGGAGAAAAAGGGTTAGATGCTAATTTAATCTATAAGGAAGAATTAGAAAATATTTTGACTCAATATCTTGAAAAAACAGGAATTAACAAACGAGATGCTAGTGATCTGACTGATTTAATCATCAAACAACTGCGCTATCGTAATTTTATTCTTTGTTCTTTAGGTGGCAATGCTTTTGCTTTTGTTCATCGAACTTTTTTAGAATACTTTTGTGCTTGCGAGTTTTATGAAAGATTTAAAAACCGAGGATTACCAGACGGAATTACTCTTGAGGAATTGAAAACCAAAGTATTTGGAGAACATTATTCAGATCCTGTTTGGAAAGAAGTTTTATGTTTATTAATGGGGATGCTAAGTGCAGAATTTCCCAAAGAAGTTGCTGAAGAATTAATTAACTATCTCCTTGATATGGAGGAAACATATAAAAAAATTTCTCATCTTTTTTTGGCAGCAGATTGTTATGGAGAATTGCGAAACCAGTCTATTTATGTTGAACTAAGTCAGCGATTGTTAGATAGTCTTCAATCCTTAACGTCTTATAGGTATGCTGGTAATTATTTTAAGGAAATAATAATTGCTAAAATCGGAAATATCTGGCAAGATGATCGGACAGGATGGAGTGTTCTTCAAGCCATAGCAGTTGAGCAAAATTACCGGAATTGCGAAAGAAAAGCTGTTAATCAATTATCTAGAATTGCTAAAATTCATTCTGAGGCGTTAGCTTATCTACAGGAAGTTGCTAGACAAGGTGAATCAGCGGCAGGTATAGCAGGTCAAGCTTTAGCCAATTATTGGCGAGATAATCCGCAAACTTTACCCATTATTCAACAACTAGCTAATAAGGGTGAATCAGAAGCAATTGAAGCTTTAGTAATTCATTGGCGAGATCACCATCAAACTTTACCCATTATTCAACAACAAGCGAATAAAAGTCAATGGAAAGCAATTGAAGTTTTAGCAACTTATTGGCGAGATAATCCTCAAACTTTACCCATTATTCAACAACAAGCTAATGAGTGTGAATCAGAAGCAATTGAAGCTTTAGCAAACCATTGGCGAGATGATCCTGAAACTTTACCCATTATTCAACAACAAGCTTATAAGGGTAAATCAGAAGCAATTAAAGCTTTAGTAACCCATTGGCGAGATAATCCTCAAACCTTACCGATTATTCAACAACAAGCTAATAAGAGTGAATATAGAGCAATTAGAGTTTTAGCAATTCATTGGCGAGATGATCCTGAAACTTTACCCATTATTCAACAACAAGCTAATAAGGGTGAATCAGAAGCAATTGTAGCTTTAGTAACCCATTGGCGAGATAATCCTCAAACTTTACCCATTATTCAACAACTAGCTAATAAGGCTGAAGGGGAAATTATTGGATTTTTGACGGCATTAGGTAGAATAACAAATGACTCGGAAATAGGAGCAATTATCGAAACCATATTAGCTAGAACGGATGTAGATGCTAAAATCAAAGAAGGTTTTCAATACTTTCTTTACTATGGGAGCATCTCATTTATGCAAGTGAGTAATTATACTTGTCCCTAAAACTGGTTTCTAGCAAGGCTTTCAAAATAGCTTGACATAAAACTTGATTTAGGGGTTACAAAGGTGAGATGCTCCCCTTTACTATAGTAATTTCAGAGATTGGAGAAATCCCGATTAAGATAGCTAATCTGCTAATTTTGTAGGGTGCGTGTTTGCGGCTACTAATTCTGATGAAAAACCAAAATTAACAATCCGCACCCCACGCAGCAAATTTATTATTAAATTGGTGCATTATGCTTTCGCACTTCACACCCTAAGAGTGGTAAGAAGTTGAAGGGTGATCGTTCTTGTCGGTGGGGTGGAGTGCGATCTCTGTCATCGAATAAGATATAATTGGGAAGGTCAAAATAATTAAAGCATTATGAGTTACCAAAACATTATTACCATTGAACCTGGAAAACGAAGCGGAAAACCCTGCATTCGAGGAATGCGTATAACTGTGTACGATATTCTAGAATATTTAGCAGCAGGAATGACAGAAGCAGAAATTCTTGAGGATTTTTCAGAATTAACTTCCGAGGATATCAAAGCTTGTTTGGCTTTTGCTGCTGATCGAGAGAAAAAATTATTTATCACCTCTTTATGAAACTGTTATTAGATGAAAATTTGTCAGATCGGATTATTGATAAAATAATTGATTTATATTCTGATTCTCAGCACGTCAAGACTTTAGGACTGATCAATACTGATGATGCACTTATCTGGGAATTTGCCAAATTCAACGATTTTGTAATTGTCTCTAAAGATGCCGATTTTCATCAGCGCAGTCTATTATATGGTCATCCACCAAAATTTATCTATCTTCGTATTGGTAATAGTCCCACTGCAAAGATTATCGAAATTTTAAGAGGTTATTTTTTAATTATTGTTGAATTTTTTGATAGTGAAACAGAAAGTCTGTTGATATTAGGTTGAGTGCGATCGCTGATCTTGTAGGGTGCGTGTTTGCGGTTACTAATTCTGTTAAAAAACCAAAATCAATAATCCGCTCCCCACGCACCAACTTTGTCATTAAATTGGTGCGTTACTACGATTAATTTTCTCACTGGATTGACCCAAGGAAACCCAACACACATTAGATAGGGTTTGCCGAAAAAGCTTTTCGTGGGGTTAGGAGTCAGTCCCGATGAAAAAATTTTCACCACCACAGATGAAAGAGGTTTCTTTCCCTACACCCCACACCCTACACCCTACACCCTCTTTCCAGTCAGTCCCAACGAAAAAATTTTCACCCCCACAGATGAAAGAGGTTTCTTTCCCTACACCCTACACCCTCTTTCCAGTCAGTCCCGATGAAAAAATTTTCACCACCACAGATGAAAGAGGTTTCTTTCCCTACACCCCACACCCGTTCGGACCTCGGCCATCTATATATATAGGGTTTGCCGAAAAAGTGGGGTTAGGAGTGAGTATTCAGTATTCAGATGCGGGTTTTCAGTTCACTGTTCACAGCAAAATACTCCCCACTTCCCCACTTCCCCACTTCCCTATCCCTTTTAAACAGGATTTATTATTAGCCTGTATCAGCATTTCTGATTACGTTGTTAAGTTTGGCTAATAACACCTTATTTTTAGTTCCTTGTCAAGCCCCTATTATAATTTTTAATCTTTGATTCTTAGTCCGATTTGACATTGATATTAAAAATCTGGTTTTTTGTAGCGAAAAAAACAGTTTTATTAACTATTATCTGCAGCTATAGAGGGAAATCGGGGGGGGCTGATAATCCTTGAAAGCCTTGTCAATACTAGCATTATTACCTTTCGAAATTTCACTAATTCCCCAAGTTTTCCTAACCTTGACCCCCTCTAGGAGACAAAAAATTAAAAACCTCCTATCTTAACTTGGTTCTTAGTGCAAGTCAACCCTTTATTTAAATTTTTGATTCTCTTGCCCGATAACGATATAAATTCTCGTAATGACCAACCAATTTTCCGTGATAGGGTTGAACAGAACGCAACCAAGTTAGCTTTGCAAGCAAAAAGGAATGTTAGCAAATTCCTTCAGCTTTGCATTGGGAACTTGCTAACGCACAATAAGAAAGTCTATGAATAAACAACTGATCAACAAACTACAAGCCGTAACCGCCCTTACGGTAGTGGGGACTACAGCCTCGATAATTTGTTCCCAGACAGCAGGACACAGCAACAGCTTGACGGATATTAGCGTAGGTCGTCAAACTGTTATCGAGTCAACTACTCAAACCGTTCTGTCCGCTTTTTCTAATAGTCGAACATCCGATTCAGATATTAAAGTATCACGTTCGGTTCAAGATAATGCTAACGAAATTCTAAAAACTTTGGAGTCCCTAGTGGACAAAGAAAATACCGTCCCGGCAAGCGTTACACCCCGAACCCAAGAGGCCATTCCTTCGACCATACAACCCCAATCACAACCCAATCAAGTCAAACCGGCCCCGGCCAGCAATCCTGCCTCAGTGACAACGCCGGAGAAGCCAAAAACAACCCAAGGGACAAAAACCAGCAGTCGCCCCCGTAAACGGGGAATGGCCTCTTGGTATGGTCCCGGTTTCCATGGTCGTCGCACTGCTAGTGGTGAGACTTTTAACTCTGGTGGTTTAACTGCCGCTCATCGCTATCTGCCTTTCGGTACTAGGGTTAGGGTAACTAATCTGCGTAATGGGCGATCGGTGGTGGTCAGAATTAACGATCGCGGTCCGTTTAGCGGTGGCCGCGTCATCGACCTTTCCAGAGGTGCGGCAGCGATTATCGGTGTCTTCCAATCGGGAGTTGCCCCAGTGGTCTTGGAAGTTTTAGGCAGATAATCAGTTATCAGTTATCAGTAAACAGTTATCAGTAAACAGTAAGCAGTGAAAAGACAGCACTGTTAATGCTACTCAATACTCCTCACTCAATAATGCGTCTTGGAAAATTCAGTACAAATGATCGGGATTCCTCCTTATCCCTGACTTGAAAGAGGGTGTAGGGTGTAGGGTGTGGGGTGTAGGGAAGGAAACCTCTTTCATCTCTGGTGGTGAAAATTTTTTCATCGGGACTGACCAAAAACTCACATCTGATCAGTGGTAACTGGTAACTGGTAACTGGTAACTGATCAGTGATCACTGATAACTGATAACTGATCACTGGTAACTGATCACTGATAACTGGTAACTGATCACTGCTATAGTGATCCTATTGGGATTTGACGGGGTTTATGTTAGAAATTAACGATTTATCGGTTAATTATGGCGGAATAAAGGCATTAGAGCAGGTTAGCTTAAGGGTAGAAAAGGGGGAAATTGTCACCCTCATTGGAGCGAACGGAGCAGGAAAAACGACGACTCTAAAGACGGTATCTCGGCTTTTAACAGCAAAGACGGGGCGAATAATTTATCAGGGTCAAGATATTACCCATTTACCGCCCCATGAAATCGTTAAACGGGGAATTGCCCATAGTCCGGAAGGTAGAAGAATCTTAGCTCGTCAAACAGTCTTGACAAATTTGCAGTTAGGTGCCTATACGAGGAGCGATCGCCTAGGAGTAAAAAGCGATATCGAAGAGCAGTGGCAACTGTTTCCCCGACTATCGGAGCGCCGAGAGCAGTTAGCGGGAACCCTAAGCGGTGGGGAACAACAGATGCTGGCGATCGCCAGAGCTTTAATGAGTCGTCCCAAGTTATTGTTACTAGACGAACCCAGTTTAGGACTAGCGCCGCAGATAGTGCGAGAAATCTTCAGTATTATCCGTAAATTAAATGAATCGGGAGTAACTATCCTGTTAGTGGAACAAAACGCCAATTTAGCCCTAGAAACTGCCAATCGCGGCTATGTTTTGGAAGCGGGACGCTTGACTATCGCGGGAAAAGCCGGGGATTTACTCAGGGATGAGCGGGTCAAACAGGCCTATTTGGGTTAATCGATGATGATACGCCAACTATAGATAAAATTCTATGGTAAAGGTAGGAGAAAAAATATTCACAAAATTTTACAAAGTCGCATAAAATGAACACATAACGAAATAGGTATTTTTTCTTACTGCCATGCTAACGGCTAACTTCCCCTGGCTCACTGCCATCATTTTGCTCCCCTTGCTTTCCTCCTTCCTAATCCCTGTAATCCCCGACAAGGAAGGAAAAACCGTTCGTTGGTTTGCTCTTGGAGTCGGACTAGCAGACTTTATATTAATGTGTTACGTCTTTTTACAAAAATATGATTTAAGCAACCCCAACCTACAATTAGTAGAAAAAATCGATTGGGTTCCCCAAATTGGTTTAAGTTGGGCGGTGTCGGTGGATGGTATCTCGGCACCGTTAGTTTTATTAGCAGGATTGGTGACAACCCTTTCTATCTTGGCCGCATGGCAAGTGGACCGTAAACCCCGTTTATTCTACTTCCTGATGCTGTTGCTCTACGCCGCTCAGATTGGTGTTTTCGTCGCCCAAGACTTATTATTATTCTTTTTAATGTGGGAAATCGAGTTAATTCCCGTTTATCTACTCGTTTCCATCTGGGGTGGCCAAAAACGTCGTTATGCCGCCACTAAATTCTTACTCTACACCGCCGCCGCTTCTATCTTCATCCTCGTTGCTGGTCTAGCCATGGCCCTTTACGGTGGTGGTACGATGACCTTTGACATGGCGGAATTAGGATTTAAAGATTATCCCCTCGCTTTAGAATTATTCCTTTACGCTGGTTTATTAATCGCTTTCGGGGTCAAACTCGCCATCTTCCCCCTCCATACTTGGCTCCCCGATGCTCACGGTGAAGCTTCTGCACCTGTATCGATGATACTCGCTGGTGTTCTCCTCAAAATGGGTGGTTACGGTTTAATCCGCCTTAATATGGGACTTCTACCCGATGCACACATCTACTTTGCTCCGATTCTAGCGATTCTCGGTGTCGTTAATATTATCTACGGTGCTTTCGCTTCCTTCGGTCAACAAAACATGAAACGCCGTCTCGCTTATTCCTCGGTTTCACACATGGGATTCGTCCTTTTAGGGATTGCTTCCTTCACCGATGTGGGTATTAGCGGCGCTATGTTACAAATGCTCTCCCATGGTTTAATTGCCGCCGTCTTATTCTTCCTTGCTGGTGTCACCTATGACCGCACCCATACCTTAGCTTTAAACGAGATGGGTGGGGTTGCTCAAGCGATGCCGAAAGTATTCGCTCTCTTTACTGCCGGCGCCATGGCTTCCCTAGCGTTACCCGGAATGAGCGGTTTTGCCAGTGAAATTACTGTGTTTATCGGTGTCACTAGCAGTGACGTTTATAGCCAAACCTTCCGGGTTGTGACTGTCTTCCTCGCTTCCGTTGGTTTAATCCTCACCCCCATTTATCTACTCTCCATGCTCCGTCAAGTTTTCTACGGAGATGGTTCTTCCTGCGATATTACTAACATTACCCCCAACAAAAGTAACGAACAGGCAGTTTGTTTTGGTACTAGCTGTGTCCTTCCTGACGAATCAGAATATATTGACGCTAAACCCAGAGAAATCTTTATCGCTGTCTCTTTCCTCGCTTTGATTGTCGCTATCGGTTTTTATCCCCAACTAGCTACCCGTATCTACGATGTGAAAACGGTGGCAGTTAACTCGGAAGTGCGTCAAGCTTACACAGAAATCGCCGCTACTCGTCAAAATATCTACGCTGAAACTAAACCCGACGTAAGCGCCAAGGTTGCCAGTATATTCCAATAAATTGGCAAGTCTAAAGTGAATAGGTTATCAGGAGTAGAAATTCTGCTCCTGATTTTTTTTGGCGAGGAGAAAGATGCGAGCATTTATACTAAAATCTAAGATAGCCAGTTTAATATCGTCTCTGGGATCAAAACGGAAGCTTAGAATAGATAAAATATGTGGACTTTTATTGATTTATTTGCCGGTATAGGAGGATTTAGAATCGCTCTAGAGAATCTCGGTTGTCAATGCGTTTTTTCCTCGGAAATCGATCCTCACTCCCAAAAGGTTTACTTAGCTAACTATGGTCATTTACCCGATAATCAAGACATCAGAAACTTAGAGGCAAAAACTGTCCCCGATCATGATATACTATGCGGCGGTTTTCCCTGTCAAGCGTTTAGTATCGCCGGCAGAAAACACGGTTTTGAAGATGCACGCGGAACCTTATTTTTTGAAGTTGCCCGGATCTTACACGAAAAGAAACCGAAAGCTTTTATCTTAGAAAATGTCCAGGGTTTAGTCCATCATGATCGAGGTAAAACTTTAAAAACTATTTTAGATATATTAGAAAAGGATTTGCATTATTTTGTCCCTAGTCCCCAGATTTTAAATGCCAGATATTTTGGGGTTCCTCAAAACCGTCCCCGAATTTTTATCATCGGTTTTCGAGAGGATTTAAATATTTACCATTTTTCCTATCCCCAACCAACCCATCAAGAAACTTGTCTCAAAGATATTCTAGAAGAAAAGGAAGTCAGCGTTAAATATTATCTCTCTAATCAGTATTTAGAAACCTTGTTTAAACACAGGGCCAGACACCAAAATAAAGGTAATGGGTTCGGTTATGAGATTATTTCTCCCGATGGGATCGCTAATGCTATTGTGGTGGGAGGTATGGGAAAAGAAAGAAATTTAGTTATCGATCAAAGACTGACTAATTTTACTCCCGTTACTCGCATCAAGGGAGAGGTAAATAAGTTATTCGTCCGCAGAATGACCCCCAGAGAATGGGCAAGATTACAGGGATTTCCCGATAGTTTTCAGATTGTTGTTAGCGATGTCCAAGCTTATAAACAGTTCGGTAATTCTGTGGCCATTCCCGTGGTAAAAGCGGTGGCAAAAGAGGTGATTAAAGCTTTAGATTTATCCAGAAATTCTCAAGAAAATATCAGGGTTAGAGACCTACAGGGAAAACAATTAGAACTATTGTCAATCTGAGGAACAATAACAATTGTTTCTAGGGGTTTGGGTATAGGACAGCGTTTCTTATCAAGATGAAGTATAACCTAATTTGCTATGGACGACCGACGACAGGCTCCCCAAAACCAAAACTTCCTATCTCACCGTTAAGATAACTGCTATAATAACGGTTAATTATTTAATCAATGCGATTGCCGTTTATGCTGAAGTCTGACTGGATTAAATTAATCAATGCTATTCGTCTCCGAAAAAAAGAATATAATGGCACGGATGGAGATATTCATTATAGCTTCTATTACAAGAAAACTTCTAACAATAGAGGCTATGGAGAGGGGGGAGATATGGTTGATTTAAGTTATGATGAATGTTCCTTGGGATTGAGATATAAAGGAGATAGATTTTATTTAACGTCTGTCTATGGTCATACCGTATGTTGTTGTCGTCCTAAATACGATAGTTATGTGTTAGAAAAAATACAAAAATATCATTCTAGAGAAGAATTTATACCTCATATATGTCCTGGTCATCCCACTACAGCTTCTGGTTGCAGTTTTAGCAATGATAATGACTTTTTATATTACGCGGGTTTTTATACCGCCGCTTTTTTATACGCTTTTGATGTCAAAGATCCTAAGCTACAATTAATTGACAAAGAATGGATTGTTTTTGATTCTAAATTCGGCTATTTTGATTTTGCTACCTATTTTTCTAATCATCAAGTTATCCCAATTAAATTACCGATCCCAAAATTTATTGATCCCAATCATACATCAGTATTAAAACTAGCAGAAGGGGTAGAAATAAACGATAAAGATCATACTAATTATCAGCAATCTTCCCAATACTTAGATGAGATCAGAAGGGAAATTAAAGATGGTTTACTTGACCAATAATAGAGTAAATCGGGATAATAAATGCCTCTCTTGTCCTTTGTCTAATAATTTTTACTCATTAAATATCCGTTCCTTAACGAGAGCTTGATTTTTTTCCTACAAATGAGAGATTACCTAACGCACTCTACCTAAAATTTTCTTAATAGATAGACTATAAGCAATGTTTTTTCTAACAGCAGAATAGGATTCTGACTAGACGCGGTTTTTCCCTAGAGGTAAAAATAGGAAACCAACAGAGGTGATGGTTTTTGGGTTGTGCTTGTTAAAGGTATCTTTCTTATACTACACTTGTAACATCAATAGGTTTTAGTATTCGGGAGAAAAAAAATTATGCGGACAATCACACGCACCACCACTACCGAGATGGAAGTCACCAGCATTCGTCTGGAAAGAGTCCTCAAAGACAAGCTGAAAGAGATTTCCGGCAATCAAGGTTATCAAGCACTCATTCGCGATGTCTTATGGAATTTCGTTCAGCAGAAATCAGGAGATTATCGACCTCAGTTTTGTGCCAGCGATATAAGGGCAGTATTTAACGCTACAGCTAGAAAAAATGAGATTTGCGCTCTTACAGGCAATTTAATCCCCGCTAATGCAACAATGTTGTTAGGTTTGACTATCTATGGCGATTTAGTCCCGTTGAGTATGGATAGTTATACCAATTTAAAATAAGTTTGACTAGGGTGGGGCAAAATCCAGTATAGTTAGTCCTCACCCAAGGGAGATGGGAAGTGGGAATTATAAATTTAAATTATCAATTATGAATTGAGAGGTGGGGGGTTTTTTGCCGTGAACAGTGAACTGATAACCGATAACCGATAACTGATTACTGATTAATGATGACTGAAGCGATTTTACGAGTGGTTTTAATCAATCCGCAAATTCCGCCAAATACGGGTAATATTGCCCGTACTTGCGCCGCAACGCGGACAGAATTGCATTTAGTAGGTCCCTTGGGTTTTGAAATTAGCGATCGCTATCTGAAGCGGGCCGGCTTAGATTATTGGCCCTATGTAAAACTTATGTACCACTTGACAATTAATGACTTCTGTGTATATCAGCAAAAGAGCGGCGGAAGGGCGATCGGGTTTACAGTGCGCGGCAGCAGCAGTTATGTCGAATACAGCTATCAAAGCGGAGATTGGCTACTTTTTGGCAGTGAAACCGACGGTATTCCAGCAGATTTATTAAATAAGTGCGATGACACGGTTTATATTCCCATGGCAGAACCGGGGGTGAGAAGTTTAAATCTTTCCGTTAGTGTGGCGATCGGATTATTTGAGGCCAGACGACAATTGGGATTTATTCGTTAGCGGGATATTTGGCTATATAAACAGAGCAAATAAACTAAATTGAGCAAAAAATCAGAAAATTGCTTTTATTTAGCTCATTTTTGACCATATCAGGAAAAATAGAGATCGCAGTCAATTTTGTCCGTAATAACAGCAAGAAATTATGTGGATTATCCTAGAGCAAATTAATTGTTGCTCCTTGTTAATTACATAATTTATTGAAAATAAAAAGGCAAGATGAGGCTCATGAATATCTTCGACCTTTCTCGAAAACATTTTGGCAATCTACAGCTTTTTAATCGGCAAAAATCCACCTCTGGCTTAACTCAAGTCGAGATGTTAGTTACCCTAATTTTATTAGGAATTCTCTTAACTATTGCCCTTTCTGTTTATCATCGTTTAATGGCTTGGATTCGCTTAAATATCGCCACCTTTGAAATATCACAACATTGGAAACATACCCGTTATCAAGCCACGGGAGAAGGTTCTGATCCCCTATCTTTGTGCATGGCAGAAAATGAAACCCAACAGATTAAAGTGGCAAAAGTGCAAGGGGACAAATGTGAAAATGTCACCGATTGGACTCCCATCACTCGCGGTGTTAGCATCGATACTAATAATTCTACCCTACGCCGAGTTAGTGGACCGGCGGGTAATCAAGGTACAATTTATCGCGCTAGTTGGGCCGATACAAGGGGGGGTTTAGGGGGTTCTTGGGGACAGTTAGGCAGAATTACTTTAGTTGCTTCTGGTACACCTGACAAACGCTGTTTATTTTTATTCCGTGTTGATGGTAGTTGGGATATTCGCAAAGATAATAGATGTGTGCTTTAAAGGCTGATTTAAAACTAGGGAATCAGACGATCAATTTGTTGAGCTAAATCAAAATCTAAGTTACTCAAACCTCCCACGTCATGGGTAGTGAGGGAAAGAGTAACGCGATTGTAATTGATGGTAATATCAGGATGATGACCTAGTAATTCAGCCGGAGTAACTAAGCGATTAACAAAAGTGATCGCTTCGATAAAATTGTTAAATTTAAAAGTTTTTTCAATCCGTTGATCTCGTAACTGCCAGCCCGGGATAGTCTGTAATTGTTGGGAGATTTCTTGATCGGATAAACGAGTAGTGGGTAAAGAGAGGACTAATTCCCCAGTTAACCCAATCATGAAAGCGATCGCTATTGCTAAGAATTGCTTCAACATTGAAGACGCTCCCGTAGTTGTGGTGAGCAGAAAAAGTGATCGATCGGGAGAGCATAAGCCCAAAATCTAACATAAAATCTAACATTAAGAAACACTTTACACCATAATTTCGAGAGAGCCAGGCTCAAAAATCAAGAATCCCGACAGATAGCCTTTCCGGGGGGAAACTTAAACGGTTTTCAGTCCGTCTGGGATTACACTAGAAAATACTCACTTATTCGATCGAGCCGTTCATGATTATTTCCGTCGTAGCACTGAAGGGAGGGGTCGGGAAAACCACCACATCGATTCATTTGGCCGCCTATTTTCAAGAAAAAGCGCCCACCTTATTGATTGATGCGGATAAAAATCGTTCGGCTCTCCATTGGTCCCGGGAAGATACCCTTCCTTTTATGGTAGCGTCCCAAGCTGGAGCGACGGGACTGGTGAAACAATACACTCATATTATCGTCGATACCCAGGCCCGGCCGGAGCCAGACGAGTTAAAAGATTTAGCTCAGGGCAGCGATTTATTAATTTTACCCACCACTCCCAATCATCTCGATATCGATGTCACCATTAAAGCGGCAGAATTGCTGTCCACGATGACCGATAATTATCGAGTTCTTTTAACCCAAGTGGATTCACGGACAAAAACAGGACGGGAAGCGCGGAAAGCTCTAGAAGAAGCAAAATTACCGCTATTTAAGCGAGAAATTCCCCGTTTAGTCGCTTTTGAACGAGCGGCCGAAAAGGGAGTCATCGTCAAAGATTATCCCGACCCCCGGTCGAATTTCGGTTGGCTTTGTTACCAAGCGGTCGGTAAAGAAATTTTTGCCCTCATGACATAAATTGTTAAAAAAGTTAATATTAATATTTGTGTCATTTTTCCCCGAAAAGATACTTAATCTGCATGGGGACTTTTTGTAATCTTCCGTTAAGTGTTCACTCCTAAATCCGTAAAGTCTGAGACAATCAAAAAAGTCTGACTGTAGGAGAACCCTCTATGAAATTGGCCTATTGGATGTATGCGGGTCCCGCTCATATTGGCACGTTAAGGATCGCCAGTTCCTTTAAAAATGTTCATGCTATCATGCACGCTCCTCTGGGAGACGATTATTTTAACGTCATGCGCTCGATGTTGGAAAGGGAGCGTAATTTTACCCCCGTCACTGCTAGTATTGTCGATCGTAATGTTTTAGCCCGGGGTTCCCAAGAAAAAGTCGTCGATAATATTGTTCGCAAAGATCGCGAAGAAAGTCCCGATTTAATCGTTTTAACCCCCACCTGTACCTCCAGTATTCTCCAAGAGGATTTACAAAACTTTGTCGAAAGAGCGCGACAGGATGCCCAAGGAGATGTGCTGCTGGCCGATGTCAACCACTATCGCTATAATGAACTACAAGCGGCCGATAAAACCCTCTATCAAATTATCAAGTATTATCTCGATAAGGCCCAGAGAAAAGGGGAAATTATCTCCCAGAAAACTCCTAAACCTTCGGTTAATATTATTGGTATTACCACCCTCGGTTTCCATAACCAACATGATCGCACAGAATTAAAGCGGTTAATGGCAGATTTGGACATTGAAGTTAACGAAATTATCCCCGAAGCTGCTTCGGTGGACAACTTAAAAAATCTGCCCCGCGCTTGGTTTAATCTGGTTCCCTATCGAGAAGTGGGATTAATGACAGCCAAATATCTCGAAAGTGAATTTGCTATGCCTTACGTTGATATTACCCCCATGGGAGTGGTGGAAACAGCACGCTGTATTCGCCAAATTCAAGAGGTAATTAATGCTCAAGGTGCGGCAGTAGATTACGAAGATTTTATCAATGAACAAACTCTGCATATCTCCCAGGCTGCTTGGTTTTCTCGTTCCATCGACTGTCAGAATTTAACCGGGAAAAAAGCGGTGGTTTTTGGTGATAATACCCACGCAGCCGCTATGACAAAAATTCTCGCCAGGGAGATGGGAATTCATGTGGTTTTAGCGGGGACTTATTGCAAGTATGATGCCGATTGGTTCCGGGAACAAGTGAGTGAATATTGCGATGAAGTGTTAATTAGTGATGATAATGGGGCGATAGGGGATGCTATTGCTCGATTAGAACCAGCGGCGATATTTGGTACTCAAATGGAACGTCACGTCGGCAAACGTTTAGATATTCCCTGTGGAGTAATTGCCGCACCTATTCATATCCAAAATTTCCCCCTCGGTTATAAACCTTTCTTAGGTTACGAAGGCACTAATCAGATCGCCGATTTGGTCTATAATTCCTTTACTTTGGGTATGGAAGATCACCTATTAGAGATATTCGGTGGTCATGATACCAAAGAGGTAATTACTAAAGGTATTTCGGCAGATTCTGACCTAAATTGGAATAAGGAAGCTACGGTAGAATTGCAGAAAATACCCGGTTTTGTGCGCGGGAAAGTCAAACGAAATACCGAAAAATTCGCCCGGGAGCGAGGGATTGGTGAAATAACTTTAGAGGTAATGTATGCCGCTAAAGAATCCGTAGGAGCTTAATTATTTCTTAGGGCTGAAAGTTAACAGCATTCAGCCCTATTTTTTTTAGTTATTTACTTAATCCCTGAAGTATTCTTTCCTCTACTCCTTTCCCCTGGATTAACACTCCAAATCCTCCTAAACCGGTGGGATTGATTAATTGATGTAGGGCATCTCGACGCTGAAATATAGTTAATATATCGATTTTTCCTTGAGAAAGTTGATTTAATCTATCTCCCAATCCCAAAGCCATTAAAAATAATCCTTGCTGAGTAAAACCGAGATTTTTTAAGCCTAATTTCTCCCCTTGACGTTGTAAAGCAGTAAAATCCACATGAGTGGTAATATCTTGTTCTCCCACCCACAAATAAGGATGATCATGACGCTGGTGTTGTCGATAACATTGTAGGGTTCCTTGACTTCTTTGGGGATGATAATATTTTTCGGCAGTGTAACCGTAATCTATGGTTAAGATATAACCTCGATCAAGTTTCCGATTAACCGTTTCTAACCAGTCTAAAGCTAATAAATTTACCTCGGTTTGATAACCCTCCGGATAAAGTGGGGAGGGAATATTTATCCCCACTAAATCAAAATAGTCTTTGATTCTGTCGGTGGATAAATCTGCGATAATCTCCTGAAAAGGTTCCCCCAATCCCAGATAAATTTCTCGTAATTCTCCCGACTCGATCACAACTCGATGGACAGGAAAAGCATCGATTAATTCATTACTAAACACACAACCCACAAGGGAATTATCGGCTAAATTCGGCCAACTTTGCCAAGATACCGGGGAATATCCCGCTAAAGTTGCCCTTTGTCTTTCCCTGAGTTTCTGAGATTGTTCGATAATTATATAACTGAGATTTTGATAAAAATCAGCATAGCTATCACTTAAATAATCAAGGATATCCTTCGCTAAAATCCCCGAACCTGCTCCCACTTCCACTAAAGTAAATCCAGGGGAATTGCCCAAAAATTCCGCCATCTCGACAAATTGCTCTGCTAACAATTGACCAAAATCTGCCCCTAGGGACGAGGAAGTAAAAAAATCTCCTTTTGAGCCAATTTCTACTTTTCCAGAGGTGTAATAGCCATAATCAGGGTGATAGAGAGCTAAATCCATCCAGCGCTCGAAGCTAATTCGACCCGCTACTGATTGTTTAATTTCCTCTAGGATGATTGCTTCTAAATTCATTTTGATCAGGGAATTATGAATTATGAATTATGAATTATGAAATGGGAAGTGGGAATTAGGAATTATGAAATGGGAAGTGGGAATTAGGAAGTGGGAATTAGGAAGGGTGCATCTAACATTTGCAAAAATACCGACAATCAGCAATTATCAGTGACTCTTAAATTATTACAGACGTATCAGCAGCTGCGTGTAAGCATCCCACCGAAAAACTAATGCGCGGGGGGTTTGGGGGCGGCGCCACGCCCCCAACGGGTAGGGCTGTTTCATTTAAATTAAGTATAGCTGATTTTGAGTCAATAAATTTGATCGAGGATTCTCAAGTT
>VYLM01000005.1_pt1 | contig 68040 bp, 79 predicted proteins | sample 5109491 | NCBI WGS metagenome assembly VYLM01 (sample SAMN12291813, study PRJNA351875) | freshwater metagenome | isolation source: freshwater lake | place: USA: Michigan, MSU3 lake | collected 2011-08-06 | reverse complement strand
TGCTGACCTGATAGACTGGTTCAAAACCCAGGCCACACAAGAGGAGGGGTATCAGACCAGTATTAATCGCGTCCTGCGAGAATATGTGGAAACACGGGCAAAAAAATAAACCCCCTCAAGATTGATTGAAGGGGCATTTATGGTATTTTTAGAGGCAATTTAGCCCACTTTTGTGGTTTCTTTTTCATGGCGATACAATGAAGTTACTGCCACTTAATTAAACCTCTATGAGCCTCATCCTTCCCACTGAACTTCTGCAAAGAGTACAAATGACTGAAGCTCAAATGCTCACGGAAATCGCTATCATGCTTTATCAGCAGCAACGTCTTCAATTTGAACAAGCAGCCGAACTAACGGGAATGGCCATCGATGATTTCTACCAATTGCTAGTATCGCGTAATATCCTCACTCCACCCACTGACCCTGACGACGAACCAAAAGAACTCATCCTCACCAGTCTTTGTATTTCTCTTCAGCAAGCTAAAGAAGACAAAGTACATCCCATCTCTGAACTCTGGGATGGCATAAATGACTGAAGGAATCCCCTCTATTAAGCTCCTTTTCTCCGATCAATTCAAGGATCGACTTCGCACCCTCGCCAAACGCTATCGGAGCATTCGTACTGACCTACAACCTCTAATTGATGACCTTCAGATAGGCAAATTCATCGGCGATCAAATACCAGGAACTCTATTTTGTTATAATTAGTGTCATTCGTTCGGTTTTGGGAGGGAAAAATATTCCGACACTTGCACAACTCTTACAATGTTATACCCTATCTTGTTGGGCAACAAGGTTTTATTTACCAATTAACTTAATAAGATTGGATGAGCGTACTAAAAATATTTTCATGTTAATTGGTGAAGGTATTGAGATTGAAATTAAACCTAATGGACAATGAATAAAATGAATCAAAAACCTAATTTTAAAACTATGACCTCTCAAGAATTAAAAAGTTATGTATTATCTCATCGTGAGGATGACGAGGCTTTTTATGCTTATGTAGATAAGGTAAATGAAAGAAAAGATCGAGTAGTTTATCCACCTTTAAACTCCTTAGAAGATCTGGAAAAATATCCCGAAGTTATTGAACAAATGCGTCAAGATTCCTGGCATAATTTTCAGCAAAATGAGTTAACTTAGATACAATGCGATCGCGCTCTCTCGCAGTCAGGTCAAGCAATAGCCCAACCCAAGACAGAAGGAGGATAGTGAAACAATGCACATTTTCTACTCTAAGACTGTAGCCTAAGCTACAATTTAATAAATATCTACATTCCTCCTTTCTCCGGTGGGTTCTAGACATCAACCTAAAAGTCGGCACTTAAAGGGGTACGGGGGAAAGGAATCACATCGCGAATATTGGTCATTCCCGTCATGAATTGTACCAGACGCTCGAATCCTAAACCAAAACCAGCGTGGGGAACAGAACCGTAGCGACGCAGGTCTAAATACCACCACAAATCATCGGGATTCATTCCCTGTTCCTGCATTCTTTGGATTAATACATCTAATCGCTCTTCCCGTTGGGAACCGCCGATAATTTCGCCGATCTTGGGTGCTAAAATATCCATAGCGGAAACGGTTTTATTATTGTCATCTAGACGCATATAAAAAGCTTTGATTGTCTTGGGATAATTGGTGACAATCACGGGTTTTTTAAATAGTTCCTCCGCTAGATAACGTTCGTGTTCTGACTGTAGATCTACGCCCCATTCTACCGGAAACTCGAACTGACGATCAGCTTTTTCTAATAACTCGATCGCTTCGCTGTAGGTAATCCGGCCAAACTCACTATTAACGATATTTTCGGCCGTACTTAACACCGTTTTATCGATACGTTCGTTAAAAAACTGCAAATCTTCGGGACAATTTTCCAAGACGAATTTAAAGATATATTTCAGAAAAGCTTCCGCTAAATCCTGATCTCCTTCCAAGTCACAAAAAGCCATTTCCGGTTCCACCATCCAAAACTCGGCCAGATGACGGGAAGTATTAGAATTTTCGGCGCGAAAAGTCGGGCCAAAAGTGTAAACATTAGATAAAGCCATGGCCATTACTTCCGCTTGTAATTGTCCACTGACGGTTAAATAGGCCCGTTTACCGAAGAAATCCTCGGCAAAATTGGCGGGGTTTTTTAAATCTAAACTGGTGACAGTAAATAATTCCCCCGCACCTTCGCAGTCGTTAGCGGTAATAATGGGAGTATGTACCCAAATAAAGCCCTTTTCTTGGAAAAAAGTATGGATAGCGGTAGCGCAAGCGTTTCTAACCCGCATTACTGCTCCTAGGGTGTTGGTTCTCCCTCGCAGATGGGCAATAGTTCTCAGAAATTCAAAGGAATGACGTTTCTTTTGTAGGGGATAATCCGCAGGACAATCACCATAAAGGGTGATTTCGGCCGCTTTTAACTCGATATTTTGCCCTTTACCCGGGGAAGGAACCAAATTCCCCGAAACAGCGATCGCTGTCCCTGTACTAATTATCTTTAGTACATTTTCATAATCGGGTAAAGTCGATTCGAGGATAACTTGTAAGTTAGCCAGGGATGAGCCATCATTAACTTCCAGGAAAGTAAATTCTTTTAATTCTCGTTTTGTTCTCACCCAACCCTGCACGGTGACGGATTGATCCGGTTGTCCTGTCTGAAAAATTTCCTTGATTCTGCTAGTCATTGCTTATCCCTATGTTAAGTGGCTGAGTGGAATTAAATATAAGATGAACGTAGGTTGGGTTGAAGCATGAAACCCAACGCCAGATTATGTTACGCTACCGCTAACCCATCCTAAAAATAATTGTGTCTCCCTACTTAGAACCAAAGAGTATTTTAGAATAGAAGGTTCAGATCAGGCTAAAATCAATCTCGAACAGGTGTCATGCTTCTGGTGGAAAAATTATTAAGTAAGCCCAAAAGCCGTAAATTAGCGATTTTTATGGCTTTTATCGGCAGCATTCTCGCTTTACCCTTTCCTATCGCCGGTATTCATAAATTCTATCTCGGTCAACCTCTCTGGGGAATTATTTATTTTCTCCTTTGGCAAACTCCGATTCCCCGGGTGGCTTGCGCGATCGATGCGGTGTGGTATTTAATCCAAGATAACCAATTTTTCGCTAACTATTTTCCCACTGCCGCTGCTGCCACTGTCCCCAGTTTAGAGCCTAAACAAGTAGAGGCGATCGGGGCAGCTTTAAGGGAATTAGAGCGCCTCCGGCAAGAAGGATTGATTTCTGAGTACGAATTTGAAGAAAAACGGCGACAATTACTATAATGACACCGCAAAACTGGTTAGGACGCACTTTTAACCCTTTAAAAGCCAAAATTAGCAATGATCCCTATTATCGCTTTCGTTCCCTTGATGAGATCGCTATGGCGGCACAATTGGGCATTAAAATTAATGTCAGTCAAGCGGGTGTGGATGATTGGCTGCGATTGCCAGGGATATCCATCCATCAAGCGCGAATGTTGGTGGAATTGCTGGGTATGGGGGTAGAATTGCTTTGTCTTGAAGATCTAGCGGCTGCTTTGAGTGTTCCTGTGGCTAGATTGAAAGCTTGGGAGCCGATTCTAGAATTTGCCTATTATAGCCCCGAAAGTCACCTCGCACCCCCTAAAATCAATCCTAACACCGCCTCGATCGAGCAGTTAACCACCCTGCCCCTGATCGGCGATAATTTGGCAGCTGCCATTATAAAAAGCAGAGAAGAACAGGGATTATTTAAGAATATTGTGGATTTTAAAGGGCGTTTATCCCTAGAAGCGCAGGAAATCTCCCAATTAATGCACTTTTTTCAGTTTTAATCCCAAATACTCAGGAAAGGAGACAGGAGATAGGAGTCAGGAGTCAGGAGACAGAAGATTATTTTTATTTATTCTCCCCACTTCCCCACACCCCACACTCCACTTCCCCACTTCCGGGCAAATCTAAATGTCTTCAGATTCCGACCCATCACTAGGGGGAACTAGGGCTACCGCAGCGATCGCATCGTCCTCATCGAGTTTTTGTACCCGGATGCCTCCGGCCGATCGCGATTGAGGAGTAATAGCATCGACGGATTGACGGATGATAATACCCCGTGCGGTGATAATCATAAATTCCTCGTTGGGGTTAACAACGTGCAGAGCCGCTAATTTATCGTTCTTTTTGCGGAATTTAATCACTCTGACTCCTAATCCCGCCCGATTTTGCAGACGTAGAAGGGTAACGGGAACCCGTTTTCCTAGTCCTGCCATGGTAATCGCTAACACCCAGGGGCCATTATTAGCCACTTCGGGGTTAATTTCTTCGCTTTCGTCCTCGGTTTCTTCTTGGTTAGATTCAGCGATTTGGGCGACAATTTGACTAGGCAGAATGTCCATACTAATTAATTCGTCACCTGAGCGCAATTTCATCGATTTTACGCCCTTAGTTGCCCTTCCCAGGGAGCGCAATTGTTGACCATCGGCCTTAAAATGAATTGCCATCCCCTGACGAGAACCGATAATGACGCTATCTTCCTCTTTGGCCAAGCGAACCCAACGTAGTTGATCACCGTCTTCGAGAGAAATGGCGATTAAACCGTTCGATCGAATATTACTAAAGGCAGCGAGGGCGGTTTTCTTGATAAATCCCTTTTGTGTGAGCATAATCAGGTAATTATCCTCGCTGAACTCGCTGACTGCCACCACCGAGGTAATTTTCTCCCCTTTGGGAATCTCTAACAGTTGCACGATGGGAACGCCGCGAGCGGTACGCGAACCAGTGGGGATATGATAGGCATTGAGACTATAGACAACCCCGCGATCGGTGAAAAAGAGAACGCTATCGTGATCGCGGCAGGTGATAAAGTGATCGATGCCGTCGTCTTCTTTCATTTTCGCGCCAGCTTTGCCCCTTGTTGCCCGATTTTGGGACTCAAAGGTATTAACGGGCATTCTTTTGATGTAACCCTGTTCGGTGACGAGAATTAAGGCCTGTTCGTTGGCAATCAGGTCAGTTTCGGCGATTTCTCCTTCCCGTTGTTCAATATGACTGCGACGGGGGGTAGCGTGAATCGTTTTGATCTGTTGCAGTTCTTCCTCGATAATGCTGTCGATCCGTTCTTTTTTGGCTAAAATATCCTGAAGATCGCCGATTTTTGTCAGTAATTCCCCGTGTTCTTGCTGAATTTTCTCCGATTCTAGGGCGGTTAACCGTCGCAGCTGCATTTGTAGGATTGCGTCCGCTTGCACCTCTGAAAGACCAAAATTCTGCACTAATCCCTCTTTTGCACTAGCTGTGTCGGCAGCACTGCGAATCAGGGCAATGACTGCATCGAGACTAGCGAGGGCAATTAGTAAACCCTGAAGGATATGATCCCTTTCCTCGGCCTTGCGGAGTTCATAACGGGTACGACGGGTGATCACTTCTACCCGAAAATCGAGGAAAACCCGAAGAAACTCCCTTAAAGTCAGTAATCTCGGTTCGTTATCGACTAATGCCAACATATTCGCCCCAAAATTCGACTGGAGGGGCGTTTGTTTATAAAGATTGTTGAGGACGACGCGGGGATAGGCATCCCGTTTCAGTTCGATCACTACCCGGATGCCGTCGCGATCGCTTTCGTCCCGCACATCGGAAATACCGTCTATTTTGCGATCATTGACCAAATCGGCGATTTTTTCGATTAATGCCGCTTTATTGGTTTGATAGGGCAGTTCGGTGATGATAATAGCATCTCGATCGGGTCTTCCCCTTTGTTCGATGGTTTCAAAGGAGGCGACTCCCCGCAGGGTAATGGAACCGCGGCCAGTGGTGTAAGCTTCCTGAATACCGTCTCTGCCAAGGATATGCCCCCCGGTGGGAAAATCTGGACCGGGGATATAACGCTGTAATTCCGTATCGGTGAGATCGGGGTTATGGATGAGGGCAACGGTTCCATCGATAATCTCGGCCAGGTTGTGGGGGGGGATATTGGTGGCCATACCGACGGCGATACCCGATGAGCCATTAATTAGCAGTTGTGGGACTCTAGAGGGTAAAACCACGGGTTCCTGTTGGGAACCATCGAAGTTATCGGCGAAATCGACGGTTTCTGACTCGATATCCTGTAGAAGGGCGTTGGTGGCCAGGGTGTGCAGACGACACTCGGTATAACGCATGGCTGCCGGGGGATCGTTATCGATCGATCCGAAGTTACCATGGCCGTTAATCAGGGGATCGCGCATGGAGAAATCCTGGGCCATGCGGACGAGAGCATCGTAAACGGCAGTATCCCCGTGGGGGTGGTATTTTCCTAATACTTCCCCGACGACTCTAGCGCATTTCCGGAAGGGGCGATCGGGGGTTAATCCTAGTTCGTACATCGCATAAAGAATGCGCCGGTGTACGGGTTTCAGTCCGTCCCTAGCGTCGGGCAAGGCTCGCCCGACGATGACGCTCATGGCGTATTCTAGGTAGGAACGGGACATTTCATTGCTTAAGTCTGTGGGGACGACATGATCCTGGGCGGCGGTCATAGGGGGGTTAACTCCAATAACAAGGCAAAAAAAGCGTTTTTGTGATTAAATTCGCTAAAAATCGGGCTTTTGCCCTTTTGATGTGCAGAATATGCCCATTTGTACGACTATTTTACCATAAAATCTGCCTTTTTTGGGGTTTGAGGCGGCGCTAAAACTTTTGCTGAAGGTCTTTTCCCTCATTCCGGCCCGATCTTGACACTCTGTGGACTATCTGTCACAATATTGTCATGTAGGCCATTTGTTCTTAAAGTAATGGATTTGCAATTGTCATTATTTCCAGATAATCAACCAAGTCAGGCGGTAAGCAAACAGAAAAAAGCCAAGTTAGGTCGTTACGAAAGAATTCAGCGCGAACTAGCAACGGTAAAGCGTGATCCCTATCAAGTCCTGGTCGATGTTAACGTTCCGCTTAAGCCTCTCAATAGCTATAATTTTATCGATCTATTCTCCGGTGCGGGCGGTATAACCCAAGGTTTATTGCAAGCAGGTTTTAACCCTGTAGCCAGTGCAGAAATTAGCCCGATCGCCTCAGCAACCCATCAAAAGAATTTTCCCAATTGTCATCATTTTTGTGGTGATATACATGATTTTCATACTCAAGAATGGTTGGGCAAAATTGGCAATCCATTCATTCATCTTGTGGTGGGTGGTCCGCCATGCCAAGGATTTTCCGTTGCTGGAAAACGAGATGCTAATGATCCGAGGAATCATCTGTTTAAAGAATTTATTCGCATTGTGGCTGAAGTAAATCCTTGGTATGTTGTCATGGAGAATGTCCCAGGAATTTTAACAATAAATAAAGGGAAAATTAAACAAGAGATTTTTGAATATTTTCAAAGTATTGGCTATCAAAATATTTCCATAGCAATTCTTGAATCTGCCGCCTATGGAGTTCCACAAATCAGACCAAGAGCTATTTTTATAGCTAATAGATTTGGGCTGCCAAATCCTTATCCAAGTCCTCAATTAGTACCAGAGAAATACCAACCGATTGAAGCAGCTATCTCCGATTTACCTGCTTATGAACCTCTTCCCAGTATCAATCACGAATGGACTCGTCACTCCCCCGAATATATGGCCAGAATAGCTCAAGTTCCTCCCGGTGGTTCCTTATATGAAACTTATGTTGATGCCTTCAAACGACAGTATCGGGGTAAGCCAAGTATGACAATTAAAGAAAATCATGGCGGTACTCATATCCATCCCTATTTAAATCGGGTTATTTCAGCCAGAGAAATGGCTAGATTACAAACTTTTCCCGATTCCTTTATTTTTGAAGGAACAATGAAAAAAGCGATGTGGCAAATTGGAAATGCCGTACCTCCACGTTTGGCAGAGTGTATTGGCTCTGCTCTTATTCCCTACTTAAATCTCATAGCTACAGGTAATAAAAATATTGAAGATTTGGCAAGATAAATCACCGCTCTTCAGCTAATTTGATATTAAGAGAATTACGCCATGTTTCAAAATCATACCAACCACAACCTACACAGCCCTGTTCTGCTTCTGCTCCAGATTGAGGAATATTTTCCGGCCAGTTCTCTCCACCAGAATACCAAAATCTGATATCCATTGGTGTTCCTCGCTGACCAGTTTTAATACATTTTTCACAACTTCTTGACTTTAATAAATTATGATTTCCCGCACTATCTTTTTTAAGAAGCTGAAACTTGTTTCTGATCTCAGCTACACTCATATTGACATCATGACTTGGTTCACTTATCCCCCAACGTTCCATAGGAAAACGATGGTCAATAACCAGTTCATGTGACTGTCTGGTTCTGTTTTCAATCACATCTTTATATCGATAAAACTCCAAAATTCTAGTTACTAATTGAGGCGGTATGTTGGCGGAGGCATTCGCCGCTCGCATTTCTCCAGTCCATCGATCCCAAGTTGTTGTTTTCTGACAAATTGGACAGTATTCCCGTTTTGTTTCTATTACTAGCCCCTGGCGACCGCTCCTATTTCCACGCTCTAATCCTTGGATACCACCGCCACCAGCATATTGCTCCGATGCTATTTTTTTCCCTTCACAGGTACGACAATGCCAAGCTCGATCTGATAATAACTCGAAGACTTTGTACTGTGATGAACCCTTTTTAAACTTTGCTTTTAGAGCTTCTACTAAATCAGAACTCATTCCGGTTTCTCTATTTCTATCTCTAAATTTTCCAGTAATTGGGATACAGTTATGTTTAATCCCTTCGCCAGAGTGACAAGCGCGGTAAGAGAAGGATTTCTTACTCCTCGCTCTAGTCCAGATATATAGGTACGATCAAGATGGCAACGTAGCCCTAGTTCTTCTTGTGATATGCCTAAAGCTGCTCTCTGCTCTCGGATCATTAACCCCAATGCCCTTAAAATTACTGCTTTTGATTTTTCCATAAAGTCTATAATCGTTCTTAGTGGACGATAAATCTACGGACTATCTGTCACATCAATCTCTCGGATAGAAAAAACGTCCTCTCGATCAGAAAACTCTTAATATCGCCAATGAAGACCGCCTTTAGCAGTTTTTCCCCCGATAATTAGGATAGAATAAAAATGCGATCAAGAGTTAATATTATGGACTGATCGGCAGCTCAAGAATCGATGATGATTGAGCTTAATGATCCCTTAACTCTAGCGAAGACTATTAACCTGATTTTCCCAGCCCAAAAATTACCCCAAAATGCTTAATCCTCTCCTCTGGCAAAGTGCCAATCCCCACCCCGATAATCTGGAGAATTTCCAAATTATTAGCCAATGGTGGCAAGATTTAAATCTTAAGGAAGTCTTCTGGCAACAGCGTTTAATTCCCGATACTGGCTCTCTGGAAGATATTAATTGGGAGCAGCAAGGTTTTGATGAAAAGTTTAGCCTCCAAATGCCCCAAATTCGCGGGATTACCCTCTATTGGCATAAATCTACTTTTGCTGACGAAAGAAGCATGACACCTAAACAATTAATTTTAGATCGGGAACGGGAGCAGTTATATATTTATCCCCAATCCCAAGCTAGTTTAGTTATTCGGGTGACGAAACCCCATCTAGTTTATCAAAAATTCGAGCTAAAAAATCCTCTCCTAGTTGGCAAAAAAACGGAAAGTGAATATATTTTACTGTTCAGGGATAAAGAACAGCAAATAGAAGTTAAAATTAATCTCAGTCCTGAAAATTATCGGCAATTTCTAGAAACCATGACTGAGGAGCAATAATGTGGCAGGGAAACCTAGAACTAATTTACAAGCAAAAAAATCTCGCAACCCAGATTAATCACGTCTATGCTACCGCCCCTTTAAAAGTACAAAGACCTTTTTATCCCGAGGGAAAAAACCTTTGTCACACGGTGATTTTACACACTGCGGGGGGAATAGTTGGGGGTGATGTTCTTCAACAAAAAATTCATCTCCAAGCCGCTACTAATGCCCTGATTACCACTGCTTCTGCTGGAAAAGTTTACCAGAGTAATGGTCAGATGGCACAGCAATTAATCGAGATTAAAATCGATGACAATGCCGGTTTAGAATGGCTACCCCAAGAAACAATTATCTTTAATGGTGCAGCATTTCGCCAACATTTACGAGTGGATTTAGGGGAAAATAGCAGTTGGTTGGGATGGGAAATTACCCGTTTTGGTCGCAGTGCGCGAGGCGAGAAATTTTTGGCGGGAGAATGGCATTCTAATTGGGAAATTTGGCGATCAGGACAACCTTTATGGCTCGATCGATCCTTCCTGTTGGGTGGTAAAATGATCGAGGGATTTTCTGGTTTAAATGATAGCGCCCTGATCGGTACTTTAGTTTATATCGGTCAACCGGTGGGCAGAAATTTAATTGAGAAAGTGAGAGATTTTTCCCTAGAAGGAGAGATGGGAGTTACTAGCACTTTAGGAGATGGTCTTTTATGTCGTTATCGGGGTAATTCTAGCGGTGAAGTGCGACAATGGTTTCAGCAGGTTTGGCAAATTTTAAGGCGAGAAATGAGCGATCGAGAGGCAATTATTCCGCGAGTTTGGTTATCTTGGTAAAGGCGGTCAATTAAACCTCTTGCATAATCAATTTTTGAGGGTTCAAAAACGTCAAAAATAGGGATTAAATCCCATAAAATCTGTAAATAGACCATTTAAATGATTATTATTCATTCTTAATTCTCCTGACTACTGACTACTGGCTACTGACTCCTAACCCTAACAACAATTTTTGATTTTTACAGGACGTTAATTGTCATTTTCTCAAGTCACTTGAATGCCTGTATCGGTGATTGGGGCTATCCAAAATTGTAGATCGGGAGCGACGAGAATTTCCCGGGCCTCTTTAACGATAGTTTCCGCCACTTCTTGAGATGAACAGAGAGTAAAAACCGTCGGGCCAGAGCCTGACATCATCGTTCCCAAGCCGCCTAAATCCCCTAGAACCTGTCTTAACTCGGCTACGAGGGGAAATTCGGGTAAAACCACCTTTTCGAGGTCATTGTGGATAAATTTGCCGATAGCGGCTGGTTGTTTATGGGCGATCGCTTGTACCAAAGCCCCGGAACTCACCTGCTGACGACGGTGATGAAAGTCTTCTGGAGAAGACAGATAGGTATCTTGAAATTTTTGCCGATAGCTTTGGTAGGCCCAGGGTGTAGAAACGGATAAATGATCGTATTTGGCTAAAATCACCCATAATCCAGTGAGAGGAGCGATCGGATCGAGAATTTCTCCCCTTCCCGTACAGATAACCGTTCCTCCTGTCACACAAAAGGAAGTATCAGACCCCAATCTTGCCGCTAAAGTTTCTAATTCCGGACGGGTTAAGCCTAATTCCCAGATTAAATCGATACCGACTAACACCGCCGCTGCGTTGGTGGAACCCCCCGCTAAACCGGCAGCCACGGGAATATATTTCTCGATGGTGATATCGATACCGCCGTAATTGGCAAAGAGACGGGGGAATTCCTTCGCCATCAAAGTGGCGGCCCGATGGGCGAGATTACTGCTATCTTGGGGGACGAGGGGATGAGAGCAAAAGAGGCGGAATTCCTGCAATCCGTTGGGCCGGAGAGTGATGCGATCGCATAATTCCACCGTCTGCATCACCATCACTAACTCGTGGAAACCATCAGGGCGATCGCCAACGATTTCTAGATATAAGTTAATTTTAGCGGGGGCTAGAAGGGTATAACTGTGCATTTGTCAAGAAAAAAAATCTAAAATTTTGGTAATTGACCTAATTTTTCCGCCAAGTCAATCCATTGCGATAAACTGAGATCTTCGGCGCGAGCGAGGGGATTAATTTCTAATTGTGTCAGGATTTGGCTTAATCGATCGCTATCTAGACAATTTTTTAGATTATTGCGTAACATTTTGCGCCGGTTGGCAAAACCCCAGCTAATTAAAGTGGACAAAAAGGCCGCATTACTGACATTATTCGGCAAAACACGGGGTAAAAGCTGAATTACCGCCGAATCCACCTGGGGAGGTGGGGAAAAAGCCCGCCGGGGGACATCACAAATCCATTGACAATCGGCAAGGTATTGAATGCGGACGCTTAAAGCGCTGTAAGCTTTGGTGGAGGGGACAGCGACTAATCTTTCGGCGACTTCTTTCTGGACTAAGAGGGTAATACTCTCGTAAGGGGGAGTGCAGGGATGGGCGATCGAACCGAGGAGCTTTTCGAGGATCGGGCCAGTGATATTATAGGGAATATTAGCCACTACCTTATTAACTGGCGGCAGTTGCTCCGGTTTAAGGCTAAGAAAGTCGCCCGGGATGAGATGAAAGTTATCTTGTTGGCCAAATTTTTTATTTAAAATTGTCCATAGATCTCGATCGATTTCTACAGCGACCACCAATTGAGCGCCATCGAGAAGACGACGGGTTAAAATGCCTGTACCCGGTCCGATTTCTAATACCCGATCTTCTGATTGTAAATCAGCAGCGCCGATGATGCGATCGAGTATCGATTCATCTTTTAACCAATGTTGTCCAAAACGTTTACGCGGTTGAATTTTCATAGCTCTATTTTAAAATCAGAGGGTTGTCCTCGACAATAACACCCCTGAAAATATCGGCCATGCGATCGATAAACGCATCAATTATCATAGAGCCTAGGCAAAGATAGCAAAAAAATTAGATACAATGTCAGATTTGAACGATGTTTTCGCAATTGTAGCCGGAGCGGTTCCGGGGGCGTTATCTCGTTATTATATTACCGAATGGACAAAAGCAAAATTCGGCTTGCGCTTTCCCTATGGAACCTTTATTATTAATTTAACTGGCTGTCTAGCTATCGGCTTTTTTTGGGCTATTTTACCCAGTTTTCCCTTTTATTCCCACGCACTAGATTTAATGGTTAGAACGGGATTTTTAGGAGCTTATACCACCTTTTCTACCTATAGTTTAGATATCTTGATCCTCTGGCGCAATCAGCAAAATTTTCTCAGTCTTTTTTTTGCCGTTGCTAGTATAATTTTCGGATTGATTGCCGTGAGAATCGGGGCAGCTATTGCCCAATTTTTTCTAGGTTAAGTAGGTAGGCGTTAAAAACTATCAGATGCCCCCCTTATCAAGGGGGGATTAAGGGGGGATCGAACCTAAAATCCATTTTTAATTTAATTATAATCAGCTACTTAATTCTCCAATTTATTGACTATTGAAGGGCAGGAGAGACAGCATGAATTTTTTCAGGGGACGTTATAGTTTATTCGTGGCGATTGGAGCTATTTTTGGGGCTTTGAGTCGTTTTTATATCGGAGAATTAATTGACAGTATTTTCGGTCAAGAATGGGGATTTTTGGGGACATTTTTTGTCAATATTTCTGGTTGTTTAATTATTGCCTATATTTTTACTATGGTTAAGGAAAATATTCGCATAATTGCCCCAGAATTAGGATTGATGATTGCCACGGGTTTTTGTGGTTCCTATACAACTTTTTCCACCTATAGTTTGGAGGTCAACAAGTTTTTAGAGCAGGGAAACGTGACTTTCAGTTTAATTTACTGGTTGGGCAGTGTTCTTGGGGGGATGATTGCGCTTAAAATTGGAGTTATTTTAGCAAGAACAGGTTTTCCTAGATGAATTATTAAGGGCGCAAAAATAGATAAATATCTAAGCACAATTGAGACCATCTTTTTCCTTTCCTACTCAGTGTTAATAAGTAATGTCTCCATTGGTTTGAAACCAATCGATGGCATCGGCTAAAGCTTGTCTAATCGGCGATTGGGGTAAGCCTAGTTCTTGCACTGCCTTCGAGGAATCGTAGTACATGGACTGTTTTGACATTTTCACGCCATCAAGGGGTATAGAGGGGGATTTTCCGAGGACAGGAAGAACTTTTTCATCTAACCAAGATATTAGTAAAGGAATCCAAAAAGGTAAAACAATTTTCGGGGCATTTATGCTGGTAATTTCGGCTAATTCTGTCAACAAAGTTTTTAAAGAAGTGTTTTGATGACCTAAAATATATCTTTCGCCAGTTCTGCCCTTTTCTAAAGCTAATAAATGTCCCCAAGCCACATCGCGCACATCAATTAGATTTAATCCCGTATTCACATAAGCGGGCATTTTTCGCCGCAAAAAACGGAGAATAATGTCGCTGGTGGGTGTAGGCTTGATATCAAATGCTCCTATGGGCGTACTAGGATTAACTATAACGATATCCTGTCCTCTTTGTACTGCTTTGAATGCCTCCTGTTCTGCCCAATACTTCGATTTTTTATAATAACCCACTAATTGATGGGCGGGACTTTGATAAGTTTCATCGACACTTTCACCCTTTTTACCTACTCCAATAGCCGCCACAGAACTGGTATAAACTATTCTGGTAATTCCCGCTAAATGCGCCGATTCCAGGACATTTCTTGTACCTAAAACATTGTTTTGGTAGAGTTGATATCTATCCTTTTTCCAGAGAGAATAGTGTGCCGCTACATGAAAAAAAACTTCGCATCCGACCATTAATTTCAATAAGTTCTCATCATTTAAATTACCCCAGACAATTTCGAGATCTAAACCCCACAAATTTCTGGTTCTTTGGTTTGTGTTATGCAATGGACGGGAGTTATAAGGGGTGAAACCCTTATATAGAAAGACATGGCTGCGATTTTTGCCAATTGTTTTCAATCTAGAACGAGCTAATCAATTAAGCCCCTTGCCAGATAAGGATTTAGCCGATTTCTGCCCCCTGATCGAACCATACCAAGTAACGAAGAACCAAATTTCTGAGATTACTCTGGGGACGGACGAGGACGCGCACTTGGTAGCCTTCGACTAAAAGCAATCGCACCAAATTCGCCCCGATAAAACCTGTTCCACCCGTCACAAAAGCACGCATTGCTCAAACTTTCCCCTATTTTTGCTTCCTATCGGTAACTGACATTTAATCACCTTAACTTCATCATTACTATACCTTAATCTTAGTCAAGATTTAAGCTTTTCTTGATACAATTTCAGGGCGGGTTATCTTAGACTAAGAGCAGTCGATTTTTAGTAAAAACACTCCTATGAATCCATCTCCAGAGTCAACTTTTGTTTGTCCGATTATCATCGAAGACGACAGAACAGGATTAGACACAGAAACTATCCGACGGGCTTTAAGGGATAATTTACTCTATATTCAAGGTAAATTACCGGAATTAGCCAGCAAAAACGATCTTTATATGGCCCTAGCTTATACCATACGTGATCGTTTATTGCAGCGTTGGTTAACCACCCAACAAACCTATCTAAAAAAAGATGTCAGAACCGTTTGTTATCTCTCGGCCGAATTTTTAGTCGGTCCCCATTTGGCCAATAATTTAATTAATCTCGGTATCTACGAACAGGTCCAGAAAGCTGTCAGCGAATCGGGATTAAAACTAGAAGAATTAATTGCCCAAGAAGAAGAACCAGGGTTAGGAAATGGTGGTTTAGGTCGTTTAGCTGCCTGTTATCTCGATTCCCTTTCTACCCTAGAAATTCCAGCTATTGGTTACGGTATTCGCTACGAATTTGGTATCTTTGATCAAGAAATCCACGACGGTTGGCAGGTGGAAATAACCGATAAGTGGTTACAGTATGGAAATCCCTGGGAAATTGCCCGACCGGAAGCGGGAGTAGAGGTAAAATTTGGCGGTTATACCGAATCCTATACCGACGAAAATGGTAATTATCGCAGTCGTTGGATTCCCGATTATGTAGTCAAAGGAATTCCCTACGATACCCCAATTCTCGGCTATCGAGTTAACACCGCTAATACCATGCGTCTATGGAAGTCAGAAGCTTGTGAATCTTTTGATTTTGGACGCTTTAATCGCGGCGATTATTATGGTGCGGTGGATAATAAAGTTCACTCGGAAAATATCAGTAAAGTTCTCTATCCTAACGATGAACCAATTCAAGGCAAAGAACTACGTTTAGAACAGCAATATTTCTTTGTTTCCTGTTCCCTACAGGATATGATTCGTATTCACTTACATGAGAACCCCAGTCTCGATAATTTTCATCAAAAATGGTCGGTACAATTGAATGATACTCATCCTTCCGTTGGGGTGGCCGAGTTAATGCGCTTGTTAATTGACGTGCATCATTTCGATTGGGATAAAGCTTGGTTTATCACTCAAAATACCTTCGCCTATACCAATCATACTCTTTTGCCAGAAGCTTTAGAAAAATGGCCTTTGAGTATTTTTGGTCGTCTTTTACCGCGATTAATGGAAATTATCTACGAAATTAACCATCGTTTCTTGGATAAAATTCGCATTATTTATCCCCAGGATGACGGCAAAATGTCCCGTTTATCTATAATCGATGAAAGCGGCGAAAAATACGTCCGTATGGCTCACCTTGCCTGTGTGGGTTCTCAGGCAATTAATGGGGTGGCAGCCCTCCATACAGAATTACTGAAAAAAGATGTTCTGCGCGATTTCTATGAACTCTTTCCCGAAAAGTTTAGCAACAAAACCAATGGAGTTACTCCCCGGCGCTGGATAGTTTCTAGTAATCCCCGCTTGACTTTTGCGATTACCGAAAAAATCGGCGAAAATTGGATTAAGCATCTGGAGGATTTACGCGGTTTAGAAAACTATGTGGATGACGGTGGATTTCGGGACTCTTGGCGACGAATTAAATACGATATTAAGGCAGATTTAGCCAATTATATCGATAAAAAAGTTGGCATTAAAGTTGATCCTAGTACCCTCTTTGATGTGCAGGTAAAACGCATTCACGAATATAAACGGCAACATCTCAACGTTTTACATATCGTCACTCTCTATCATCGCCTCAAAAATAATCCCAATCTCGATATTACCCCCCGTACCTTTATTTTTGGTGGTAAGGCAGCCCCGGGTTATTTTATGGCGAAATTAATCATTAAATTGATTAATTCTGTGGCAGAAGTGATCGATAATGATCCGACAATTGGAGGACGGTTAAAAGTGGTTTTCCTACCCGATTATAATGTCACCTTCGGTCAACGGGTTTATCCGGCTGCCGACTTGTCCGAACAAATTTCCACGGCTGGGAAAGAAGCTTCGGGAACTGGTAATATGAAATTCTCTATGAATGGGTCCTTAACTATCGGCACTCTTGATGGGGCAAATATCGAAATTCGTGAAGAGGTGGGGGCGGAAAATTTCTTTCTTTTTGGCTTGACAACCGAGGAGGTTTATGCTAAGAAAGCCGCCGGTTATAATCCCCAAGAATACTATTACCATAACGAAGAATTGCGGGCAGTATTAGACCTCATTGGTTCGGGATTTTTTAGCCGGGGTGATAGTAGTTTATTCCGTCCGCTTGTGGATAATCTTATCTACAATGATCCCTATATGTTACTGGCCGATTATCAGTCCTATATCGATTGTCAGGAAGGAGTCGGTCACGCTTATAAAGATCAAGAACATTGGAGTCGTTTAGCGATTCTTAATGTGGCCCGCATGGGGAAATTCTCTAGCGATCGATCGATTCGGGAATACTGCGAGGAAATCTGGCGGGTACAACCGGTAAAGATTGAATTACCCGATTATATTCAAGCTAATGCCGGTTTATCGGTAAATTAGAACAAATCTAGGCAGTGGGAACGTCTTCATCGATCCTACTGCCCACAGGATAACCAGCCTTGAGCGACTCTAATCTAGATTTTACGGGATTGACGGGGCTCGAACCCGCAACTTCCGCCGTGACAGGGCGGTGCTCTAACCAATTGAACTACAATCCCATTTTTGCGACAATTCCAATTGTAACTTCATCATCAGGGTTATGTCAAGCACCTCTGGGAAAATTTTTTTTGAGGGAGTGGGGAGAGAGGAGATGGGGAGAGGGGGGAAACAATTCATAACTGGGTTGTTAAAGTTGGATTGGGAGTTAATCGTACTATTGATCAAAAACGGATTTGCTATACTTCCAACGGTCAAAATGTGAGTTTTTGCCGCTCTTCTCGACTTTGTATGATAATCAGTGCTGATCATTCCTAGTAGTCTTGCTAGGCAAGGCTTTGAAGACTATAGTTCTGGAAAATTATCCCTATTCCTCTTCCTTCCACACAGAAACGAGAAGATCCGTTAGTTAAAGCCAAAAAATCCCAATCAAGTCAATCAGGAAAAATGTAAAGAATTATCAAAAAAAGTCCTTGGGCTAACACCCGCAGCAAAGACTTTGAGCTAGGGTCTGCTTGTGGACAGACTAAGGAGGGGATTTCTATGAAACTCAAATTGTTCGCTTCACTAATGGCAGCTAGTACGCTGGCTGTTGGGGCTTTGGCCATTGGTAGCCAGCCTGGGGAGGCGCAAACTAATACCTATTCCTGCGAAACGAATCGGGGTGTACCCACCACCTATGCTCTTACTGCAACGGGAAAAAAGATTGCCGTCATTCGCTGGGTGAAAAACTGGGGAGGTAAATATACCCCTGAGGTTCGCTGTCAAGAAGTTTCTGCCAAATTCCAGTCAGCCTCGGAACAAGGTCTTCTCAAGTATCTAACCTACGGAATTAAGAGCGGACAAAAGGTTATCTGCGTCGCGGGGGAATATGGGGGGCCTTGCCTGCAAGTCCTATTTACTCTCAGAAGTAATGACGATCCTGATCGCGTTCTTCAAGATATGATGAGTGTCGGTTTTCGCGCTCAAGGACCCGTTGTGCAATCGGAAGATGGTTCGCCTCAGTATTACTACGATTTCGAGCAATTTCTGGAAAAAGCCCCCACTGCGGAGTAAAATTAGCTGGGTTTTAGCCTTCTACAAGCGCAGGAGAGGACAAAAGCTGATGAATCATAAATTTCTAGTCCTGGCAACGGGAATGGCAGGCTTATTGTTGCTCCCTATCCAGAGTTTTCCTCTCAGTTGGACTGTCCCCGGCGTAGTAGCGCAAACCGTCACTTCTCAACTGTCACCGGAGCAACTACAAAAACTACAAAAGCTGGCTCAGTCTATCACGGTCAAAGTTTTATCAGGAGATAGTGGTGGGTCGGGAATTTTGATTAAAAAAGAAGGTCAGGTTTATACCGTCTTGACCAACCAGCACGTCCTCGCCCCTGGAAAATCTGCTCGCATCCAAACTCCTGACGGTAGCTTCCATAAAGCCACGTCAGTCGCGGGAGTGAACTTTCAAGGGAAGGATTTAGCCCTGTTGCAATTTCGTGCCAGTGCTGATTATGCAGTGGCTTCCCTGACCAATTTAGCAACGGTGGCAGTCAACGAGCCAATTTTTGCAGCTGGCTTTCCCTTTGATGCTGATTTATCTCAACCCAGTGGGTTTATTTTTGCGACGGGGCAAGTGTTGTTAGTGCCGGAGCGAGCGTTTAAGGAAGGCTACCAGATAGGCTACAGCAACAACATTGAAAAGGGCATGAGTGGAGGTCCGATTCTGAACCGTCAGGGTCAGGTTATTGGCATTAATGGCATTCACGCCGATCCTCTGTGGGGAGATCCTTATGTCTATGAAGATGGTTCTCGTCCTACTGATGCCCTACGAGATTTGATGAGCCGCTACAGTTGGGGCATTCCCATACAGACTTTTGCTCAATTAGCTCCGCAATATGCCTCAGTAGAGGCGTTAGCTGCTGGAACTCCCACTGCAACGGAAGAAAACTTGCCGCCTATCGCTAATGATGTTAACAATATTGCCCAACAAATTACAGTACAAATCGATGTGCCAAATACATCACATTGCAAAGGATCGGGGGTAATTATAGTCAAACAAGGCAACACCTATACTGTTCTTACTGCCGAACACGTTATCCGTGAAACGGAGGAATGTGATAGAAAAAAACTTGAGATTATCACCCCTGATAATCAACGATATTTAGTGGATGTGAATGAAAATACAGTAAAAAACTTACCAGGTGTTGACCTAGCTGTATTGAAATTTACCAGCAAGCTTTCTTATCAGGTAGCAACGTTAGCAAGACACGATTTAGAGAAGAAGGGGGGGTTAGTTTTTGTTTCGGGTTTGCCAGGTTCAACAGTAGCCAATGGAAAAAATAATCGCTTGTTTACCATTGGAACTCTTTTCAACAAAGAATGGGGATCTATATCAGTCAAAGATTCTCTTTCTTTAACTTATGGTTATGAATTGGTTTATACTAATATCACTGAAGCGGGGGTTAGTGGTGGTCCCGTGTTAGATATACGTGGACACGTTATTGGGATTCACGGAAGAGCAGACGGAGAAGCCGTTGTAGATGAAGCTGGATCAGGACGTTCGATGCATCTAGGTTATAGTCTAGGAGTCCCAATTAATACTTTTTTGAGTCTAGTAACTAAGGTGGGAATAGAACCGACGCAGTTGAGGATATATACTGCTGAACCACCATCACTTACTGAATCAGAGACTCAATCAATCAAATTATCTTTACTCAAAAGAGTACAAAAACCAAACAACAGCAATGATGCTATCAATTGGCTAAATTATGGCAATCAACTATGGCGGTTAGAACAATATGAAGAAGCTTTGGCTGCCTTTGACAGGGCAATTCAAATTAAACCTGATTTTTATCAAGCTTGGTATTCGCGGGGGCTGGTATTGTTATCTCTAGAAAAATATTCAGAAGCTCTTGAAGCTTTTGAAAGAGCCATTCAAGAAAGTCAGGAAAAATTTGCTCTTGCTTGGCGAGGAAAAGGTGAAGCACTTATCAATTTACAGCGATATCCAGAAGCTCTGGCATCTATTGAGAAAGCTGTTGCTCTTAATCCCAAGGATTTTTTAGTTCGCGTATATCAAGGAATTTTACTACAAGCGCAGGAACGTTATCAAGAAGCGATTGTAGCCTATGATCAAGCGATTAAAATTAATCCTCATCCCTGGGCTTACAATAACCGTAGTTCTGTTCGAGCTAAGTTAGGAGATAAAGAAGGTGCTTTAGCCGATGTCAATAAAGCTCTTGAAATTGACCTTGATTATGCAGAGTCTTACCTCCAGCGAAGTTACATCAGATCTGAATGGGAAGATAGAGAAGGTGCTTTAGCAGATGTAAACAAAGCTCTTGAAATTGCTCCCAATTATGCTGATGCTTACTATAGCCGTGGTCTTCTTCAATATTATCGGGGAGATAGAGCTGAAGCAATTGCTGATTTAGGAAAGGCAATTCGGCTTAATCCCAATAATGCTTATTTTTACTATAGTTGGGGTGGACGTTATTCTAACGAAGGAGACAATCAGGAAGCGATCTTTTACTACAATAAAGCGATCCAGCTTAATCCTAACTATGCCGAAGCATATTACGATAGAGGACTGGCTTACAGTAAATTGAGAGATAGGCAATCAGCCTTGGCTGATTTTCAGAAAGCAGTAGCACTCTATCGGCAGCAAGGGAACACATTTTTTTCTCGGCAAGCATTGGCAAGAATTACCGAACTTCAAAGAACTCCATCTGCTGTAGAACCAGCCAATGTTACTTTATATGAGGGACCAGCTCTAAATACTACCTTTCAATCACCGGGCAAGATATCTATCGAAATCGTTGAGATCGATAGTTCGTCTCGTAGGGTTCAAGTACGGATAGCTTTTTCTCAAGGACTTTATCGTGAAGGAGTGTTTGAGGGACTTATTAATCAAAACAACGTTCTAGAGCTATTTGGAATACTTGGAACTTTGCAGGCTGCTGGTTTTCCAAATACTGATGTGCGCCTAGAATTTTTGCCGAATAAGACGATAAAGGGTACTTACTCAATTTATGCTGGTGCTCATGATTTCCGAGGAAGAACTCAAAATGGAGAGTTTACAGCTTCCCAAGTCCCAACAATGAGCAAGGAAACTTCTCTAGCAAGCTCTGAAAATGCTGAAGTCTCCTTCAATAGAGGTTATGCTCACCATAGTCAAGGAGATTATACTGAAGCGATCACTGATTATACTGAAGCGATTCGTCTCAAGTCTGACTATGTCGAAGCATACTTAAGACGCGGTATTGCCCTTGCTCAACAGGGAGAAAGTCAGAAAGCAATTGAGGACCTTAACAAAGCTTTGCACCTGAATTCTGATTTATTGCAGGCTTACTACATTCGGGGCTTAATCCGCGCTAGTCTGAAAGACTATCCGAAAGCTGTTGAAGATTATAACCAAGTTTTATTGCGTGTTCAGGAGATTGCAGGAATTGGTGTTCAAACAGAAATTAATGCACAGACTAAAATTCTAACAATCGTAGCAGTAACTGACAATTTACCAGCCTACAAAGCAGGTATCAAAACAGGCGACCAAGTGCTAGAAATTGACGATAAATCCACCGCTAATCTGAGTTTAGAAGAAGTAGTTAATTTATTGCGCGGTAAGAAGGGAACCCAAGTAACCCTAAGAATTTCCCGCCCAGGTAAGGGGGAATTTAAAGTTACTTTGACTAGAGAACCAATTGTCAATCCCCAATTAGCTGAAGTTTACTACAATCGAGGGCTTGCTCGTCTTGAGCTTAAAGACAAACAAGGAGCTAGAGAAGACTTACAAAAAGCTGCAGACCTCTATCAACAACAAAATAATATAGAAATGTACCAAACAGCATTGGAAAAACTCAAAGAGATTCAGTAGAAGTCAGCATGAATGTAGTTGATTTAATTAATTAGTTAGTTAGTGTATAATTTGTGTAATCCAGAATTAATGAGTTACTTTGGTGCGAGATAAAAATCTGGTTTGTTTAACTTAAAATACCTGTAATCAGTCAACATTAGCAAGATGAAACAACTATCCAAAAGTCACCAAAAATATCAAGGAAGAATCTTGTCAGACTCGATCATTTCACCCCAAGAATTAGCATTACGCAAAACTAGAAGAGATGAACTCGGTAGGCGCTGTCGAGAGATTTTCGAGCAAATACGTCCAGAATTGATCGAGAAATATTATAACTGGTTTATTGCTATTGAAGCCAATAGTGGAGATTATTTAATTGACCCTACCCTCGAAGGTTTAATGCAAAAAATTCGCCATCAATATGCGAATACAGAAGTTAAATTGACTACTTTCCGCCTCAATGAAACAGGAGCCTGTGGCATGATATGATTGTAGGCATATTTGGAGAAAATGGAGAGTTACTCTTTGAAATTGACTTGATAGCAGCTAATGGCGAACAATTTCCCCTTGAAGTGCTACTAGATACAGGTTTTACCACCGGTTGGCTGGCGATTAACTCCCAAGATTTAGAAGCACTACAGTGGACTTTAATTGCCTCCCAAATTGAGATGCAAACAGCTAGAGGAAAGGAGTTTTTTGACCTTTATGAAGGTCAGGTCATTATTGATGGTAAAGAGTTTATTATTCCGGTTCATGCTGGAGATGAAATTCCAGAAACTTTGCTAGGTTCACAATGGTTGGAAATAGTTGAGCCAGTTGTGAATAAATCTAAGGAGATTTTGACTATAGAAATTATTGAATTTGACCAATAAGTTAAGTAAAAGATAACAAATCGGTGAAGTATCTGAAACCACAATCATAGGGGTTTTAATTTTTCTTCTTGTCGCAGTTGTTCATGGATTTGACTATCCGCTTCCAAATCAGCTTCACTGTAAGGTAAATCTACCCCTTTAGCTTTTAAAAATGCGTCAACTTCAAGGCGAGTTTTCATCCCTAATAACTCTCGCACTTTCCCAACACTAATCGACCTTTGCCAATACGCTTCAACGATAACCATTTCCATTAACCTACACTCTAAACTTCCCCATTTAGCTTCAAGAGAAGATACAATATTGTCAGGTAAAGCAATCTGAATTTGCATGAATATTTCCCCATTTGTTATCATTTTTGTATCAATCTAACTGCAAAAACAGAGTTTAATCAATAGTGAATGAATTAATTATTTTTTGAGCAGTTCCCTCAAGTTCAGAAAATTTTTCTGATTCCGCTTTATAGTTAATAATGTAGGCGTGATTTGCCGTTAATGACAAAATTTGTTTGATTTTAATTTTTTTACCTCCCTGTTGTTCAGTATAAATAATTTGCATAGCATCTAACTTACCCAACTTAGCGGGGATTGGTTTAGTAATAAAGTCTTGCGTAAATTTTTGACTAATTTGATTGACCGTCTTTTTAGTAAATTCATCTAGTGTAGTAGGGGATTCTAAGGAATGAATATTAACTATAACCATCGCAGGAAAAGATTTTGATATATTATCTTTTGGAGCAACAAATTGAACTACTTCCCCATTTATTAGCTCTCCAGGTATCGCTTGCCAACTTTTGGGATATGTAATTTTCCAGTTTTTGGGATAGGAAATTTTAAGGTCAGCATTCAACTGTTCCTTATTCGGGTCATAGACCCGATAAGGGGAAGTAATTGTAATTATTTTTGGTATTAACAGTAAAACAGCCCCCAAAGCTAAAGCACCGATAACCAGCTTACCCTGATAAAGTATTGATAGCTTCTTCTTCCTTGTCCAAACCAGAGGAGTAGCAGCAGGATTTTGACAAATAAGGGGCAGCCCCATCACCCCCGGCAGTTCCGTATCTAATCCTTCTTCAGCTAGACGTTCTCTCGCCGTCCGCACCGACAAATACAAAGATTTACCCCTAGAAAATGCCTTGAGAAAATGCTTTAAAAACTCCTGTGCCACCTTATCGGGTACAGGTTCTCGCATGACGATCGCTTGAGGAATTTGCAAATTCTCCAATTCCTTGGCCAACCCTAACCCATCACAAGAGTTAAAAATGGCTAACTGTAACCCCCGTTCGATCGCTGTCCTCAAACCATGTTTTAACTCACCGATAGTCAAACTTTCCCTTTGATTAATATAAATGCGCCCCACTTCCCCTTCCGTATGGCTGTGTCCGGCAAAAAAAAGGATGTCCCAGTGTTGTTCCCAAAGTTGTTCGCTAATCTTTTGTCGAGGCGGTTCTACCAAAAAAACCGTCTCAGCCCCTGGCAAATTCTCCAAGAAGCGTCTATCTGCCGTCACGTCAATGCCCTCGCTATTGCCTAAAATTGCCAAGATTCTCAGCCTTTTGGTGGGGGAAGGTGGGCTAACAATTTTTTCAAAGACAGGAGCGGCGATCGCAACCTCTGACTTGGGATAATGGTCAAAGAACTCAATCAAATTCCAAGGTAGCCGCCGCAAATAGCCATCCCCAGCTTGAATGATGAAGCGAATGGGTTCGGAACGGTTCAAATTCTCTAACAGACGCTCTCTCACTGGACGAAACGACTCGGAGTTCAGCCAGCGTTTGAGGCTATCTTGCAAAGTTTGAAGGGTCTGGCGACAGTCGGCAGTAGTGGAAACATTGGTAATTTGGGTAGCAGGTGCTGTTAGCCTGACAACAACAGGCAAATGTCTATAACTAGACTGCCATTGGTCATAGTTTTGGGGAATTTCCGGAGCGCTTGGCAATCTACCTGTAACTTCGATCGAAGGAGGGGAGCCTTCCTCAGCAATTTGCAGGATAACAGGAAATCCCTGTTCCCAGTTGCCTTCTCCCAATTTAACAGTCACTAACTTAGCCATTGCTATCACCTGTCGTAATAAAGTTTGAGGCTCACTTGAGAATTCCTTGTGTTTTAAGTCTGGCCACAAAAGGCGACTCGATCGCTGAGTGCCGCATTTTTTGGGCATATTCCAGATCGGCAGCGATCGCCCCGTCCAATTCTTCTTTATGATCCCAATAGTAGGCGAAGGCTGAGTGAATCTGACTCATACTCAAATGGCGATGGTTGATTTGAATTTCTTCAGGAGTCCAACCGTAAGCCATCTGAGCCATCACCAGATCAATCACCTTCATTGTCGAGCTTGCAATCATTGGTATCCCGCGTTCGTCTATTTGAATATGCTTGTATTCGGTTAGTGCGGTTTTCATGATTAAACTTTCTCCGTTTACTTGTACTTTAGTTCCTAGCAATTTCTCAGGGGGAAAGTTCTGCTAGAGGGTAAAATCTTCGGTAATATTTGCCTCTCCCAGTCCCACCCTGACACTGAACTGTTCTCCCGGTGAACCACTAAACTTGAGTTGGATGTAATTGTCCAGTTCTCTTGCCTCAGTTTCCAAAAAGGTTTTCCCAGCCTCATCTAACACTACTAATTGTAAGTGGGCAGGCAAATATTTCTGGTTTCGCATCGGATAGACCCTGAGGAGAACCGCTATCATTTGGTCAGTTTTAGGCAAGACAGCCACCATTAGAGTCACTGGGTGTTCCCCGATCAGCATTCCTAAATCTTTAACTCTCCTCAACCCGGCTGCCAAGTTATGCGGAGCGAGCCGCCATAAACTCTCTGCCGCACTCCAACGGGTTTCTTCATCCTGAGTTGCCTCTAGCAAGTGAGTCAGAGCCGCCAATACCTCAGAAGATGCAGTTCCCATCTCTCCCAAGCGCAGTGCTGCTTGTCTGCGGCGATGCTCCTCCTGACTGGTATAAATCGTCTCAATTAAATCGCTAACCGTCTTGGAATCCATAAAATCAGCCCCGCGCTCGCGTAAGGCATAAGCATAGGCAAAACAGGGTTCTCCAGGTGCAAAAAGCTGTTCAATCGTCTGCCAGCTTTCCTCAAAAACATTTTGCAACCATTGGCTCAAATTGACTCGGCTTTTTAAGGAAACTGAACGAGATTGTTCCTTTTCAACAGCAAAGAGCTTTTCTAAACGGTAGTCTTGACTGGATTTCTGCCGCTCTGGTAAGCGATTAAGTTTTCCCAGAACTACTTTTTGGTTATTTTGGGCTGTCTCAAAGTCCGGGGAAGCGGGAGAGATATTTTCATACCCTTCACTAGCTTCTTGGTATTCCTCCCTAGCTTCCTCATATCGCTGCAAGCGAGTTAGATAATCCCCGATTAATTGGGCAATTTGACCGTCTAGAAAGGAATTTCTTTCTTGATTTCCGCTAGTGCCTGACATAGTTCATTGTCCTCCTGTTGGTTGGCTTTTCCAAAAACTTCGATCCACTCCTCTTTCGCCCTCAGAGGTTCTTGCCAGTAAGCATGATAGAGAGCTTCAGCCAGATTGCCCCTTTCTCGATAGTACCGCTCCAAGACTTGATGGGCAGCCTGGGTTCGCTCCCGCTTCTGCTCGTGGTTGAAACGACGGATGAAGGGATGAAGACGATACCACCCTTCACCTTGTTGCTCTGCCTGCCAGACGAAGGAAAAACTGAGGAGCGAGTCAAAGGCAGCATGGGAGGGATTGCATTTCAAGGATTCGCCCAGATGAAAGTAAAGGTCTTCATTAAAGGCTCGACAGGCACTCAAGACATAAACCGCATCTTCCAACACCCTGTCCGTGTATTTTAGGAGTCTTTCTACCAAAATCCCTAATTTCCGATTAAATCCCTCTCCTGTCTCGGAAACGGATTGAAAGTCGGCAGCGGTAAAGGCTTCTTTTTTTTCTGGCGCCATCCTGACTAAATCCGCGCATAGCCCCAGCAAGAGAGGATGAACGGAATCGCCATCAAAACTACTATAGGCAATCAAGCTCTGCTGCACTTGGGTATCCTCAATTCCGACTCTTTGTAGGTAGTCGAGGGCATCGGTTACTTGAAAGTTGAACACTTGCCTGCACTCTAACTTGTCCGCTGTAATTGAACAATAGCTGGCTCGATGCCACTGGGGAATTTCCCGTCCTGCTATGACGATGACAATTTGGGGCAACTCCAACAACTGCGACAACAGACACCGCAGCCACTCATCCTGCTTGAAAAATCTGGCACTTCCTTGATTGCGCCCTTCTCCCCAAAAGGCTTCGTGGGTGTCGAAAAACAGCACCAGTTTTTCAGGAGCGCCCTCTCTTTGCATGGCGACCTTGAGATCTTCCGCAAAAAAGTTAGGTAAAGCAACAATCAATTCCGTATCGGGGTCTAACTCGGTGATCCGTTGAAAATCTTTTTTCTGGAGTCCTCGACCATTTAGGTAACGATTCAAGTCCTTACCCAAATGTTTTGCTATGAGATTCAACGTGCTGGCTGTTAGTGTCGCTAAGGTACCGGGCAAGCCTAGTATGGCCGCCAAGTCTTTGTTCTCCTGAGCGATCGTTTTAATTGTGTTAATAATCCCACCAACTACAAATAACTCTTGTGAAGGAAACCACTTAGTTATATCAGTTTCATTCGTGAGTTTTCCTGTCTGTTTTAAATGCCAGATGCAAGAAAATTCATAGAGCGGAAAAGAGAGTTTATATCCCAAGCGAACAGCATTGGTTATTAACTGATTATGCAAAATCAGTAGCCCGTCGAAATTGTCTTGAGGTTGTTCTGGTCGCGATGACCTGGCTGGGGATTCAAAATCCAACAGTGTGGCTGGCACAAATTGAAAGTCACTTTCCCAGTCAGTAATTGTCTTAATAAACTCAACAATTTCAGGATGGGTTTTGGTTTTAAGTTCTGTCCAAGTTTCTAAAGGAAAGCGCTTGCAACAATTTTCCAATAAGAATTTCAGCAGCAGCGACTTGCCATTGCCACCATCCCCATAGAAGAATAGGATTTTATGGGGGTCAAGCTCGTCATCGTTGAGATATTCTGCAAATCGCAAGGTTAACTCGTGTCGGTCGGTAAAGTGCCGGAGAGCGCGATTTAGCTGAGTTAACGAGACTTTTTGGCTAGTGGGATCGCTGATGCTCATAGCCGTACTACTTAGAAAATGTAATTGCTATTAAAGTCTAAAATCTTCTCTAATTCTAGCCTTTCCTCTTGCCATGCGGACAATAAACTGCTCTTCCACTAAACCGCCAGACTTGAGGGTGCTGATTGGGTAGTATTGCTGAACTTCCCCCCCCCATACATATCTACTACAATAGCCGAAAACCCTTATCCATCAATGGATAAACCCATTAACTTTTCTTTATATACCCCGTGTTTATTGTAATATTCCTTAAATAGACAAATGGGGGAAGTTTAGGCTAAAATGGCGGCCGTGTATAGTGATTCAATTAGTATTATTCGATCGAGTGAACTTAGTGGAATTTGAGAGTGAAGATTATCCATCAGAAAAGTTAATTGCTTGTCAAAGTCCCTTAATCGCTGAGAAAAATCAAAAACAAACAGAAGCCTTATTCTTTACAATACAATAAAAGTGTAATTAAGCTTGTTGGGAGCCTGAGCTATGACTAACCCGAATTCGATCGAACAGCTATCGCAGGAATTACTCGATCTAGACCAAGTAGATGCCGATACCGGGGCAGATTTGCGGCAAAAAGCCCAAGAAATCCTCGCTGAAACCAGTATTGACCTGCCGATTCGAGAAGCGATCGCCGATAGTCTCAGTCAAGGCAATCAACTACTTACCCTCAAAACCGTCGGCAAGGAAGAAAGTTACTAGCACATTTGGGGTCAAAAGTCAAGATGAAAGAAAAAAATTTTTTTGTCTGGCTGGGGCGATTTTTGGCCTCTTTTGGGCTGTTATCGGGGATAAGTGGCTGTAATTCCCCTCTCTTGATCACTCCCCAAGTTCCCGCCGGTGGTTTAAATAGTTTTGCTCCCGATCAATTCCCCAGTTATAGTGCTGATGGTCGCTATTTAGCCTTCGCTTCCGATCGCTCCGGTCGTCGTAGTATATATCTATTCGATCTGCAAGAAAAGCGCTTAGTTAATCTTCCTAACCTAAATCGTGGCGATTCTAGCCAAGATCAGCCATCTCTGAATGCTGACGGTCGTTTAATTGCCTATATCTCCAGCGAACGCGGTAAAAGTGATGTCATGGTTTATGATCGTTCCCAGTCCCGTGCAACCCTATTAACCGCTAACCTGCGGGGAAGCGTCCGCAATCCCACCATTAGCGGTGATGGTCGCCAAATTGCCTTTGAAACCAACCAAGACGGTCAATGGAATATTGCGATCGTTAACGGCCAATTTTAAACTTGTTCTACTCAGTCTTAATCGTTAAAACCTGCGGAGGGGTCGCATCTGGTGGATATAAAAAATTTACCTGTACTACACGCCAATCCCCCGGAGGAATAGTCAGAGTCACTAAAGATTGCCCCTCTTGTCCGCGTCTTTGGACGAGATGAAAAAATCTGCTTTGTGCCTGTCCCTGGTCATCGCTATAATTGACGGCTACTGTTCCCCGAAAAAACACTTGTGGGGCAGCCGGATCGAGAAAACGCAAACCCTGACCGATAATATTCTCTTTAATCGGTGTTTCTAGCGCAATAGTCACCGTTTTCGCCTCATTACTTCGATTAAATAGAGGTAAACTTAACCGATATTCCACACCGTAATTACCATGAGCTTGATAGGCCGTATCGGGATAGCGAACTAACATACTAGCACTTTGATTTTGTTCCGTTCCCAGTTTGCCCCCGGGTAGGGTGCTAATCCCATAGGCTATAGATTGACCAGAATCAGGAATATTTAACCATAAAGAAGCTCGATCGACCAATCGGGCTGGCCAAGCTGAACCTTGGGACACCCCCGCTACCCGTCCATAAATTATCTGTCCTTGACTATGGGGAGGAGTGGGCGCTCGATCTCGCGGAGTCGATAAATCGCCTTTTTCTAGCAAATTTTGCCACTCTGTCAGATTTGGGGGTCTTTCCTGCCCATTTTCGTCTAGGGGTGCATAAAGAGCTAAACTAGCAGCGTAGAGAAGACCGTCACTTTCCAGACGGAGATAAGTGGACCTACCGTTTAAAGGGGGAGTCAAATCGCGCACGGGAATCGCCGCATTTAAGACCATAAAACTCTCCCCAGGGGGAATAATAATCCTATCGGGAAAAATATCCTGACGCTGCCCCATTAAAATATCCCCCATTACCCGACTTCCCGGCCCGGCAAAAACCGTCCCCTGATTATTTTCCACTTGTGCGGGTAAATCGATAAAAGCTGCATCGGGTTGACTCAAATAACTGGCCCCTTGCAGAATTTTAACGGTCACGGGATTAGAACTAGGATTGTGGAGTAATATACCCAGATAAAGGCTGCGTAAATTATCGGGAAAACTCCCCCTCGCTACATGGTGGGCAAAAATATCAAAGCGTCCCTGAAAAGCATAATTTAAATGGGCCGAGGGAAACCTTTTTTCTTGGGGGGGAAAAGTCGAAAGTAAAATCCCTTCTCCTAGCAATAATTCGGGACTATTACTATTAAAAACGGGAACTTGATCTAGTTGATTCGGTAAAGGACGCACCTGCGCCGGTCGAATTATTTCTACAATAGGAGGAGTTTGGGCAATGGGTAGCAAAAAAGGTAACATCACAGAAATTACCATCTCAAGATAATTAATTTTTGATCATAGCATTATTGGCTCGCTCAATTTAGATAGTATTCTGTTTGTCTATATCTAGAGGATTGTTTAATATTTCTTGCCAGTGTTAGCTGACCTTTTTGGTTAAGTACAATCAAGAAAAATTGTCAAATTTCCCAATCGTTATTGGCTCTTGCCATTGAGCAAATCTATTGTCATCATAGACTAAAATCTAGATGTAGCCGTGGTTTTCTGGAAACTTAGCCCGATGTCTAGATATCGATCGAGCCAGAATTGTTATGATAAATTCATGAAGTTTTATAACAGTATTTCCCCGTGAACATGAACCAAATTGACTATCTCAGGATTAGTTTAATCGATCGCTGTAACTTTCGCTGTCAGTATTGTCTGCCTGAAGATGCAGAATTGGCCTATGTTCGACCGCAAGACTTACTCACCCGGGAGGAAATTCTTACTTTAGTCAAAAATGTCTTTATTCCCCTTGGTTTCCGCAAATTTCGCCTTACTGGTGGGGAACCTCTCTTACATCCCGAAGTAGTGGAGATTGTGCGCGATATCACATCTTTATCTGCTACTAGCGATTTAGCCTTGACCACTAATGGCTATTTACTTGACAATTTAGCCGAAATGTTGTATGACGCTGGACTAAGACGGATTAATATCAGTTTAGACTCCCTCGACCCCGACACTTTCGATAAAATTATCGGTAATCGCGGCCGGAGTCGTTGGCAAAAAACTTGGGCAGGTATTCAAGCGGCCCAGAGAGTGGGTTTTGACCCCTTAAAATTGAATGTGGTGGTGATTCCGGGGATAAATGAGGCAGAAGTGGAAGATTTAGCGGCTTTGACCATCGAGAAGCGTTGGCACGTCCGTTTTATCGAGTTTATGCCGATCGGTAACGGTGATTTATTTCAAGAAAAAGCTTGGATTGCGAACGAGGAATTAAGGGGGCGAATTCGGGCAAAATGGGGTTTAAATGAGGGTCAAGTGCGGGGAAATGGCCCGGCCGATGTTTTTCAAATTCCGGGGGCTAAGGGTACAATTGGCTTTATCAGTCAGATGTCGGAATGTTTTTGCGATCGCTGTAACCGCCTACGTCTTTCGGCCGATGGTTGGTTGCGTCCCTGTCTCCTCAACGAAACTGGACAAATTGACCTAAAAACTGCCCTCCGTCAGGGAATTTCGCCAGCAGAAATCCGGGAAAAAGTCAGGAAATTAATGGAACTGAAAGCAGAAATAAACTTTAAACTGCGTGATTCCGGCACATCAAGCGGCATTTATACCCGTACTATGTCCCAAATTGGCGGCTAAAAATCTACTGTCCGAATTCTATTCTAGCCTGTTCTACCATTTCCACGGTAACTCGATCGGAACCGGCATGACGAGCTAATTCTTCTATCCTTTGACGCGCTTGGGAACGAACAAAATAGGGAATATTTTTCAGTTTTGCTTTTGCTTCTGCAGTCCATTGTAGTTGATCGGAAAAATCTAGAGCGTCCATAGATTTAACATATAGTAGTCCGTCTATTATACCAAAAAAGATGAGCTATTTTGAGATAACGATTTTCTTAACAGCGAGTCTTTTTCACCTTTCTTTTAATTTTAGGTTTCTGCTAGGTCGAAATTTACTCTTTGATATAAATCTTGCAAAGAAATCTGCCAATCCACCGACACCAATTGTAAAACCGCATTTTCCCCCATGACGAAATCAATTAACCATTGATCATCTTTTTGTTTATAGTAACGTTCCACACTATAACTAGATTGTTCAATCAGAATATATTCCTGAAAAGTTGGCAAGGAACGATAGAATTTAAACTTATCCCCTCGATCATAAGCTTGGGTAGAATTAGAGAGAACTTCGACAATAATTAAAGGATTGATCACGTTAGATTGACTATTCCCTTGATAGAGAGGTTGACCTTTAATCACCATCACATCGGGATAGGTGTAAATACTATAATCTGACAGCCATAAACGCACCGTTTCCATGTAGGTATAATAATCTTGATTATTGATAGTCAGAGGAAATCTTCGATAGAAGTTTCCAGCAATCTGATTGTGATTAGTGGTAGCTCCTACCATTGGGATAATTTCTCCTTGACGATATTCATTTTTATCCTCGGACGTTTCCTCCAGAGCTAGATATTCTTCGGGAGTATAATATTTAGTTTCGGTAGCGCTTAACATTTTTGACTCTCCTTCCTATTCTATTTTCTAGGATACAGCATTTCTCTAAAAAGAGACAAAGTTATCCTTGAGCAAGGTTATCAATTGAGTTGCTCGAAAAAGTGTATTTTCAATATCTCAGAAATCCTTTGACGCGCTTGGAAACGGACAAAATAGGGAATATTTTTCAGTTTTGCTTTTGCTTCTGCAGTCCATTGTAGTTGATCGGAAAAATCTAGAGCTTCCATATATTTAACAATAGTAGTCCGTTTTGAGATAATGATTCTCTTGACAGCGACTCTTTTTCACCTTTCTTTTAATTTTAGGTTTCTGCTAGGTCGAAATTGACTCTTTGATATAAATCTTGCAAAGAAATCTGCCAATCTACCGACACCAATTGTAAAACCGCATTTTCCCCCGTGACGAAATCAATTAACCATTGATCATCCTTTTGTTTATAGTAACGTTCCACACTATAACTAGATTGTTCGATCAGAATATATTCTTGAAAAGTTGGCAAGGAACGATAGAATTTAAACTTATCCCCTCGATCATAAGCTTGGGTAGAATTGGAGAGAACTTCGATAATAATTAAAGGATTGATTACGTTAGATTGACTATTCCCTTGATAGAGAGGTTGACCTTTAATCACCATCACATCGGGATAGGTATAAATGCTATAATCTGACAGCCATAAACGCACCGTTTCCATGTAGGTATAATAATCTTGATTATTGATATTTAAGGGAAAATTACGGCAAAAATTTAGACAAATCTGATTGTGATTAGTTGTTGCTCCTACCATTGGGATAATTTCTCCTTGACGATATTCATTTTTATCCTCGGACGTTTCCTCCAGAGCGAGATATTCTTCGGGAGTATAATATTTAGTTTCGGTAGTGCTTAACATTTTTGATTCTCCTTCCTATTCTATTTTCTAGGATACAGCATTTCCCTAAAAAGAGATAAAGTTATCCTTGAGCAAGGTTATCATTTTTTCCTTAATCTCTAGCAAAAAATGCTGAGAAATCCACAATTAAAAATCTAACTATCAAAATTGCTCACTTCAAAGGTTAAAATAAACTAGATAAATAGTTTTATGTTTAGTTTCTCCTATGTTTAACTGGTTCCGTCGTCAGAAAGTCCAACCCGAACAAGAACAAGCACCCCCCGCACCCGTAGAGGAAACCCCCAGCGAGGCAACCAGTCAGGAAGAGTATTTAGATTGGGCCAAAAAAGCCTTTAAAAATATTCAAGAGAAAAAAGCCACGGCCGAGGCCGTCGTCAGCGAAACCCCTGAAACATCTATTGCTGAAACCGAACCTCTGCAAGAGGAAGAACCAGTTAAAGAAGAAGAAACCGAGGATAATACCCCCGCATGGCTGAAAAAATCCGATCGCCTCGAAATTCTCAAAGAAACCGCCATCGAAACCCCCACAGAACCGGATGAAGATTTTATCTGGTCGGCCAAAGTTTTAGCCAATCAGGGACGACAAGCAGAGGACGTTTCAGAAGAAGAAATCACCTGGTTAAAAAAATTGCGTCAGGGTTTAGGCAAAACGCGCCGCAGCTTGGTCAATCAGCTTAAGGCCGTGGTCGGTCAGGGTCCCCTCAATCAAGACGCGGTGGAGGAAATCGAAGCTTTATTGCTTCAGGCCGATGTGGGGGTAGATGCCACCGATTATATTATCACTACCCTCCAAAATAAGCTAAAACAGGAAGCTCTGCCCCCCGAAAAAGCGATCGAATATCTCAAAGAAATTATCCGCGAGATTTTAGATGCACCTTTAGCCAATTATAGCAACCCCGGTTTTGAGCCAGAAAAAGGTAAATTAAATATCTGGATGCTCACAGGAGTTAACGGAGTGGGTAAAACGACGACTATCGGCAAATTAGCCCATTTATCTAAACAATCTGGCTATAGCTGTATGATCGCCGCTGCCGACACCTTTCGCGCTGCTGCCGTGGAACAGGTGAAAGTTTGGGGAGAGCGATCGCAAGTCGAAGTCATTGCCAACCCGGGCAAAAATACCGACCCGGCCGCCGTGGTGTACGATGGCATCGAAGCCGCTAAATCCAGGGAGATAGAATTACTCTTAGTGGATACGGCGGGAAGATTGCAGAATAAAAAGAACTTAATGGCAGAATTAAGCAAAATTCGCCGCATTATCGACAAAAAAGCCGAGAGTGCCGTGGTGGAATCCCTTCTAGTTCTCGATGCCACTTTAGGACAAAACGGGCTGCGACAAGCAGAGGTTTTCTCGGAAGCTGCCCAATTAAGCGGCGTGATCCTGACTAAAATCGATGGTACAGCTAAAGGGGGTGTTGCCCTTGCCGTAGCGCGTCAGCTTAACCTACCGATTCGCTTTGTTGGCGCTGGGGAAGGAATCGAGGATCTGCGGCCCTTTTCCAGTTACGAATTCGTGGAAGCTTTACTGAGTGGCGATTGATCTCACCCCAGCTATCTTTCATAATCTTTTCATGGTTGCTTCATAATTGTCTCATTTTTAGCTATGCTAGAACTGGAGACTCGGGGTAAAAACTATGCAAAGGACAATTACAGTTAGTCATCTAGGAGTATATTATCGCGGCGTGGAGGCCCTACGGGATATCACCCTGAAAATTTATCCAGGACGATTAACCGGTATTATCGGTCCCAACGGTGCGGGCAAAAGTACCCTGATCAAAGCCATGCTAGGATTAATTCGCGTACAACAGGGAAGCGTTAACTATCAAGGGCAATCTCTACAGCAACAACTGGATAAAGTCGCTTATGTTCCCCAAAGATCTCAAATCGACTGGACTTATCCCGTCACCGCTTGGGATGTGGTAATGATGGGGAGAGTCAGAAAAACGGGTTGGTTTCGTCCTTTTTCCCATATTAGTCGTCAACGGGCTTTAAATGCCCTAGAACGGGTGAAAATGGCTGATTTGCGCCATCGTCCCCTCGGTCAGTTGTCGGGGGGACAACAGCAAAGAGTCTTTTTAGCCAGATCTTTGGCCCAAGAAGCGGAGATTTTCTGTTTTGATGAACCTTTCGTTGGGGTAGATCAAAAAACCGAGGGGGTTCTTTTTAATATCTTTGGTGAGTTAGCCCAAGAAAATAAAATTGTCATGGTGGTTAATCATGATTTAGGCGAATCTATCACCCATTTTGCTGATTTAATCCTCTTAAATAAAGAATTGATCCTCGCCGATCAACGAGCTAAGGTCTTAACCGATTTTAATCTCCGGCGTGCCTATGGGGGTAAAGTCTCCTTCTATGATGCCATGACACCACCAGATCATCGCCGCTCGAGTCTCGATTATCTCGATCGCTTCTCGAAAAACAATGCGATAAACTAGAAGCGAAGATATTTTGGCTGACTGCCGATAGGGACACCAATGAAAACTATTTCCCCGCAAGAAGTAACAGGAACGATCGAACTGGCTCCTAACTATCGAATTCCCCTGTTTTTGGTAATTTTATCGCTGCCTTTACTCTTTTTACAGGTCTGGCTCGGAATAATTTTCTCCCTGTTAGGCCTATTCTTGATGTTCCAGACTACCCGCATTCGTCTCCAGTTTACCCCCACTTCCTTAGATGTCTATCTGTCCGGGCAACAAATTCGCTCCTTTCCCTACCAAGAATGGCAAAATTGGCGAATTTTCTGGAATAAAGTCCCGATCCTATTTTATTTCAAAGAAATTAACAGCATTCATTTTTTGCCCATTATCTTTGACAGCGCAACCCTGAGACTGTGCCTCGAAAAATACTATCCTTTAGCAGCATCGCAAGCGATCGACTCAGAAGCGAACTAAGATTGAGATAAAATAAAATCTGGCTAATAGCGTCTTAAGTAGGTAGGTGTTAAAAATTGTCAGATCCCCCCGCCTATCGGCACCCCCCTTATTAAGGGGGGCAGGGGGGATCCCCCGCCTATCGGCACCCCCCTTAATAAGGGGGGCAGGGGGGATCGAAGGCAAGATATATCGTCTATTAATTAGAACCACTTACTTAATTGCCTGCCTTGGCCCTTTGTTCGCTCTGCATTTCTAAAGCCGATGAATTCAGAAGATTTTAATGTTTTACCCCTTGACAAAATGACAGACTTACCCAATGAATCTGTCGAAGAATTTAGTTTTGATGATCTCTGGAACGATCGCCCAGTAGAGAATCCCCTGCCATCGGAAACCGCCCCCGAAGGCGAATTAGTTCCCGCAGCGCAGGCGGAACCCCTACGAGCAGAAATCGAGGCTCTAGAACGGCAAAAACAGAGCCTAGCGGCAGAAATCTCGGCATTAAAAGCGGAAAGAGAACGCTTGATCGCCGAGGAACTAGGGGATATCAAAGCTCAAATCGAAAGAATGCTCAAGGAAGGCGTAAAAGACCTAGAACAACGCAAACAGGCTTTAGAATTGGCGATCGAACAGTTAGAACGCCGTCGTGAGCGGATTCGGCAGGAAATGCGGAGTAATTTCGCCGGAGTCTCCCAGGATCTAGCCGTGCGGGTTCAGGGATTTAAAGACTATCTGGTGGGCAGTTTACAGGATTTGGCCGCGGCTGCCGAACAATTGGAATTACCCCGTTTTGAAACCCCCGAAAAATCCCCCCGACCTGTGGAACCTCCCCAGCGGACCGAACGAGAGGAAAACCCCCGTCCATCCCGTGGCAGTCAAGGCCGGGATGATCGCGGAGAAATTCCCCGTCCCCCCCGTACCAGTAACCAGGGCCGGGATAATTGGCAAGAACCCCGTCGTTCTAATCGTTCCGGTTATGAATCGGAACCGGTGGGGCAATCCACCCCTAGACAGGGCTTTTCTGACCAAAATCAGCGCATCCAAGCTCTTTTAGACCGTTATCGCAGTCGCCCTGACTATTACGGTCCGCCTTGGCAATTACGGCGCACTTTTGAACCAATTCACGCTGAACGGGTGCAACAGTGGTTCTTTAAACAGGGGGGCCGGGGTACGGTTCGCGGTATGGGCAGCCGTCTCCAGAATATTCTGGTGGCTTCGGCAATTATCTCGATTATGGCGGAATTACAAGGCGATCGCTTCCGTTCTCTCGTTCTGGCTAATAGTCCCGAACGTTTAGGCGAATGGCGGCGCGGTCTCCAAGATTGTCTCGGCATTTCCCGCGCCGATTTTGGACCTGACCGCGGCATCGTTCTCTTTGAGTCTCCCGAAGCTTTAATTCAAAAAGCGGAACGTTTAATCGACGATAAGTATTCACCGCTCATTATCATCGATGATACCGAAGAACGGCTGAATTTCGCTCTTTTACAATTCCCCTACTGGTTAGCTTTTGCCCCTGAACCCCAACAAAGTTCTAGTTATTGGTATTAACTAATTAGTCCTTGAGTAGTGCGATACATTGGGCTAAAGAAGCGTTAGTTTTCACCGCTTGCGGGTTAATATGGGTGGCAGCGGCTCGATAACCTTGTTCTAAGAGAGCTGCAATTAAATCTTCCCTTTTAGGTAGATCTAATTTGCCCCTTCTACCAATTTCCCGAAAGCTATAAAAATAGGGAGGAAAATCGTTTTCTTCCCTCATTATTTCTAACAATTTAACTACCTTTTTCCACTGCCATTGATCGGCTAAATCTGCCATTTTTTCTAGATAAAGGCGATCATGTAAACTGCCTAACCACAAGGGTCCGGTTAAGGTTAAAGGTTGCCCGTCCCCAGAACAAACTATCTTGCCTAACTTCGGCCAAGGCACTGATTGATATTCTCCGCAGCTATGACAATAACCGAGAAAACCGTAGTTATGACTATTTAATTGTCTATTAGCCGTTAACCGCACCATCACCCGATAACTTTGACCAAAAAAGAAGGAAAAAACCGGCGTAATTCCTAAACCTAACCGGGCCGATTCTAATTGCAAACCGGCGATAATTAATCTTAATCCCTGTTCGTGGGCAGCCGGATGATTGCGAGCAGATGCTCCATAATCAGCTAAACTATTTTCTAGATTATGACCCGTCAACGTCCGTCCATCGGTATTAGTCAGATAAATTAAACCACCGATTTTAGTGGCTAAAGGAATAGCACTAAACAGAGATGCAGGGGAACCAAAAGCATCAATATCAACTAGATCATAATGGTCTTTTTCAAGATAACATTCTAGGAGAACTTCTTGAGCAGATTTATAGGTTATCTTCCCTTTTTTCTGTTGTAATAAACTCTCTAAGTTAGCGTCTAAAGTTGGCTTAATTTCTGGATTTCCATCATTAACCCACAGCCAATCCGCACCACTTTCTAACCAATACCTGAGCGCTCGCACACCAGAGCCGCTCATTACCTCTAAAACCCGCAAACTGCCCCGCTCTTTTTGGGCAATTGCCGCCCCTAAAACTCCTAAATCTCGGACGATTTTACTCTCCGGTCGATAAAAAGTATTGTTGATATTAAATATCGCTTTTTCTTCCTGCATCGCTCATCTCATAATTAGCACTCGATCGCTTCTTTTTTTCTTTTCACGATTCCCTAGGAGGGGAAAGGGTTAACCACTGCCAAAACCGATCAGACATCAAGATAGAGGATAAATCTAAAGATAGTGTGAAATTAGCAAAAATTGCCGATTTTCTTAGTATTATATCTCTGAAAAGCGGATATTTTCTCCGTGGGAAGGGCAAATTAAAGGTGAAAAAATAGTTATTTTTTACATCTTATAAGTAGTTAGATGTTAAAAACTATCAGTTCCCCCCTTATCAAGGGGGGATTAAGGGGGGATCGAACCCAACATCTATCTTAGATGCCCAGAGTTACCGCTAAAGTTTGATTGCTTAAAGAGTCAAGTGCTGATAGCGATTCCTGTGGGGTCGCTATTTTTTTCGTCCCCACCGACAAAATTGAGCAGCGCTCGTCGTCCCTGCTCGCCTCGATCGAGTAAAGTAATCTCTAGATAATTTTCTGGCAAAAAAGTTAAACGTTCTGACCATTCGATCGCCACTATCCCTAAATCCACCTCGATTCCCTGCCAATAATTTTCTAGGTACAGCGCCTCGATATCTTGACCCTGCAAACGATACAAATCCAAATGATACAAAGGAAGACGGCCTTCGTTATATTCGTTAACGAGGGTGAAGGTAGGACTAGCTATAGGCTCTTGAATGCCCAATCCTAAGCCAATTCCCTGTACTAAGGTGGTTTTTCCCGCTCCCAAATCGCCTTTTAATAAAATTACACTGCCAGAGGCCAGGGTTTGCCCCAGTTTTTCCCCTAAATTGACAGTAGCTTCTCGATCGGGTAAGTCGATAATCATTTGTTTCCGCTAGGATGCCAATTAACCACTGATTCTAATATAGCGATCAGAGCAGGTTTCTGACCTTCTTGGCTCTGGGGGGCCAAATTTGGTCTTTTGATCGATAAAAATAGAAGCAGTTAAACTAATCTCTTATCTCTTAGTCTTACCTTTGGTCAAATGGTCGCTATCAGGACAGAGATAGGCGATCGGCGAAACCTTCCGGTAGATTAGACTAAATGGGAGTTGGTTAACTGCTTTTATAAAATTGATTGTTCCCTAACCATCAGCATTGTCTAGGGTCGAAGGGAATAAAACAACCGAAGTTTAGGACTTTAAGCTAGAAGTTAAGGGGAACAGTGAAATTATTATTTTTGAGTAATGGCCACGGTGAAGATGAGATCGCGATCCGGATTATTAAAAGACTGCAATCATCTCCCCACTGTCCGGATATTACTGCTTTACCCCTAGTGGGTAACGGTTATGCTTATACTCGTCTGGGGATTCCCCTTCTCGATCGAGGTCAAAAAATGCCCTCTGGGGGTTTTATCACTAGGGATGCCAAACAATTATGGCGAGATCTGCGGGAGGGATTATTGGGATTAACCTCCCGTCAATACCGTCTGGTCAGAAATTGGGGCCAAGAAGGGAGAAAAATTGTCGCGGTGGGAGATATCTTACCCCTGGCCCTTGCTTGGTTGAGCGAGACAGATTATGCTTTTGTGGGAACGGCTAAATCGGAATACTATCTCCGGGATGAGCAGGGATGGTTAGATAGTAGCTCGATGATCGATCGCCTCTGGGGTTCCTACTATTATCCCTGGGAACGCTGGTTAATGGCTCATCCTCGCTGTCGGGGGGTTTTTCCCCGGGATAGTTTAACTAGCAAAATTTTACAACAGTGGTCAATTCCCGTTGTCGATGGGGGTAATCCGATGATGGATGACCTTTTACCCTCGATAACGGGCGATTTTCCCCAAGATTGCCTAACTATTCTGCTGCTACCCGGTTCGCGCTTTCCCGAATCTCTCCACAATTGGCAGCAAATTCTCGCAGCTGTGGCCGCCATTATCGGCCGTTTTCCCGATTACAAGCTGGAATTTTTGGCTGCGATCGCTCCTTCTCTCCCCCCGGAATCTTTTACGGCTGCTTTAATTGACCGGGGTTGGCGAGAATATAGCACAAATAAGTTTATTTGTCAAGAGGTATTTATAACTATTTCTCAAAGGGATTACGCCGAATATTTAGGCCGTTGCCATCTAGCGATCGCCATGGCGGGAACTGCCACGGAACAGTTCGTCGGTTTGGGTAAACCGGCGATCACAATTGCGGGATCTGGACCACAATTTACTCCCCATTTTGCCAAACTGCAACAGCGTTTATTAGGCTGTTCAATTCTCTTGGGCGATAGTGCCGAGTCAGTAGCAGACAAGTTAGAATATTTATTACAAAATCCCCCACAGTGGCAAGAAATCGCCTTTAATGGTCGTCAGAGAATGGGGCCAGCCGGGGCCTCCGATCGCATTGCCCAATGGTTACTAGGCAATTTTTGCCCTTAAACGAAAGTATCGGTCTGATTTTCGCCGCTAGTGGGCCCCTCAAAAATAGTTTCTAGGGCAATTTTTTGGGCGCTTGGTTGTTGTCCGTAGCTGAAAAGATGGGGAATTTCTGCGCTTTGTTGACGAAACCACTGGAAAACGTAGGGACTACCATAAACAATCAATGCTTGAATTTGTCCAGTTTTCAGCAAAGCTTGATAGATAGCTTTCGTTTCGTCGCTTAATCCGGCACTACCCCGAAAAGGATTACCACGGATAAATACTTGTAGGAGAGTCGTTTCTGGGGAGACGAGGGACTGATTAAAGGTGCTACGGTCGATTATTTGGGTTTGATAACCCCATTGTCGGGGAATTGTCACCGCCGGACAAGAGCGATCGAGAAAGTCACAGTTGAGTAAATCATCGATAATGATTAAATTGCGGCCTTGAGTGGCTTTAATGGGTAAATTACCGCTAACTGTTTGGGAATCTTTTAAAATATCCTTGACAATCTCTAGAGCTTGCGGTGCCGCTAAACTGCTTAAGGATTCTAAGGATGGCTGTCTTTGCCCCAATTTCTCTTTTGCTCGTTGAATACGTTGCCAAGAATCATTAATTCTGGCTTCGCTAATTGTACCCGCCTGCACGGCACTATACACCGCTTCGATCGCTTCGATCGGATCGGGAGGCATTAACAGTATATCGGCCCCCGCCTGTACCGCCCTCACTGCTATGGCGGCAGCGCTGGCAATTTTAGTCACTCCTCCCATAATCAGGGCATCGGTGACGATTAAACCCTGAAAACCGAGATTTTGGCGCAGTTTTTCCCCGAGAATTTTCGAGGAAAGAGTGGCGGGAAATTCGGCATCCCAAGCGGGAATTAACAGATGGCCTGACATAATACTATCAACCCCTGACTCGATCGCCGCTTGAAAGGGGGGCAATTCGATCGCTTCTAGGCGATCATGATCGTGGTTGATGATGGGAAGATCGAGATGGGAGTCATTGCTGGTGTCACCGTGGCCGGGAAAATGTTTGGCCGTGGTCAAAACTGGATAGGAATCGGCCCCTAAAATAAAAGCTTGAGCTAGATTAGCGACGATTTCGGGAGTTTCAGCGAAGGAACGAATATTAATAACGGGATTGTCGGGATTATTGTTCACATCGACAATTGGGGCTAAAATCCAGTTAATCCCGATCGCTAGGGCTTCCTTAGCGGTAATTGCTCCCATTTCCATAGCATATTCTGTGGCTTTTGTCAAGCTTTTTTCGGCTATTTTTCCTAAAGCCATCGGGGGGGGAAACCAAGTAGCGCCGGAAAACCTTTGGCCGACTCCCTCCTCGATATCGGCGGCAATGAGCAGAGGATTATCCCCGGACCAACTTTGTAATTGTTGGCTACGGAAAGCGATTTCGGCGGCGCTGCCTCCTAATAGAATCACCCCACCGAGGTGGAGGGTTTCTAACCAATGTTTCAGGGTAGCGTTGACAGGTTCCCAAGCAGGATAGCGGATTTGTTGGTCAAAGAGATAGCCGGAAGCGCGGACTACTATCATCTGACCAATACGTTCTTTTAGGGATAAAATGCGATCGCTCATTATTCAGTTATCAGTTATCAGTTATCAGTTATCAGTTATCAGTTTCTGAAGGCAAGAGGCAAGAGGCAAAGGGCAGAATCTGGCAATTCTCCTACCTAAAAAGAAGGTTAGAAACTAAGCACATCAGAGATTCTCGCCTAACCAATTAGGTTTTAGTTTCTGGAAATTTATCAGGTTTAAGTTTTAAGTTGCCAGTTTTGCCTAAATTTAGTTATCCTCTACTGGTCACTGGTCACTGATAGCGGAATCGTCATCTTCTGGGGGTCGATCGGTTTTAATATGATCAAGAAGGTGTAACATTCGATCGCCGCGTTCGAGGGAAGAATCTTCTAGGAAGACCACTTCGGGGGTACGTCTGAGACGGATGCGTTGACCGAGTTCACGCCGGACGAATCCTGCGGAAGCTTTTAAACCGGCCATAGTTTCGGCCTTTGCATCTTCGTTGCCGTAGATAGACACAAAAATTTTAGCGTGTTGCAGGTCGTGGGAGAGAGCCACATCGGTAACGCTAACCATACCGGCACCGACCCGATCATCTTTAATTTCCATTAATAACATTTGGCTGACCTCGCGCTTAATTAGCGAGGACACGCGAGATACTCGACGATCATTGGCCATAATTTTCGTCCCCTAAAAACAGCGAAACCTTTACCATTGTATCAAGCTAATCCGAGCATGGCTTTGAGGGTGAAATAAAGAAAGGCGAAAGTTCCCCCCAGAAAGCCGACAAGTGCGATCGCTGTGAGGGGATTTTTTAATAAAGGGGCCAACCAGCCAAAAAAGGCGAAGAAAATCCCTAAACTAAAGCTAATCAGATAGCGGGGGTAACGGCTCACGTTATCAAAAAAGTCGCCCATAAATTTTATTTATTATCTTTGTCCGTAAGCAATTATAGCAGTAAGCTTCGATGTTCAAGGGTAATTCGATAATTTCCCCGATTGACTCTCATCGGGATTGTGGGACATCTGGCGCGAGAATCATCAATTGTCCCTCCTTATCCTCGCGAATGGCTAGAATCGCCGGACGTTCATTTTCTGCCGACTGAGGGGATAACCCGCGAAAAACATAAGTCCAATTGTTATTTTGGATTAATAACCGCCAAACTCGCGGGGGATTGACTTTACTATCATTCGTTTCTTTTCCCCGCAGCTCTTCGAGTAATTTGGTCTCACCGATAATTCGATAACCTTTGAGAGAAGGATCGGTAAAAACATCCTCTGGATTACGACCGATTGCTATCTGTTTTTCCGGTAAAACTAAAGTGATAACTGGTAAGGTAGAACTATCATTAATTGCATCGCGACGGGCATCGCTCGATCCCTGAATTCGAGCTAACCAAAAAAGTATAATTAATAGCCAAATAACAGCGATCAAATCTTTTCGGAGAGCTTCGGGAATTCCCCGGACTAATAAACCTAGGGGGTGAAATATTTGATGAAATTTCCGTTTAGATTGACTGACAATTGAATAGGATGGCAGGGGAGACAAAATCCAGAGAGTAAATTGAATCGCAAAGGCAACGGCAACCAGCGCCAGAAACGTTCGCAGCAACGCCCCGAAATCGCCACAGAAGACCTGTATCGGCACGAAAAGGAAGGAACGCAAGGGCAAGTCCAGACGGTTAATCTCAAGGCTAAACCAGCCGAAATAAGACCACCGATAAATCCATCCCGTAAAATAGAGAAAAATCCCCAGCAAACCGAGAAGACTGGCGAAAGTTCCTAGTATCTGTGTTCCGGGAGGGGGCGAACTCGGAGCGCTCACGGTAAAATGTCCCTGATTGGCGTTTTCGATCGCTATCCTACTCGATCGATCGGGTTCTATCGCCAGTTCTTTGTATTTTATCAAGGAGAATAACCCATGTCGATCGACGATCCCCGACAAGTTAGTTTTTTAATTGAGAAAATGGAAGCAAGTTTACCGATCCCTGTGCGTGCAACTCCCGAAACGTTAAAAATAGCTGAAACAAAAGACGAGCGATACAAACCCGATCACCAGTTTTCGATCGATAAAATTTTCTACACTGGAGACGAGGGGGGAATTATTTGTTCCCTAAAAAATGAATTGGGAAAACAAACGGGTTTTATCTGTTCTTTAACCCATCTACGCATCGATAACGATCATCCGTTAGCGGCGGATATTCAATCCTACCAGAAAAAGCGATCGATGCGGATTGCACTACAGGATGGCAAAACTGGAAAAGCCCTCCGTATTGCCAAACAAAACCGCCCGAACAAAGGTTTCGGAAAGTAAAAATATATTGACAAAAACCGCAGGTTGGGTTACTGTTACTCCTAACCCACCGCATCCAATTATATTCGGGGAATAGGAATTTGATTAGTTCGTTGCTACCAGATCGTATTAACCGTTGATAATTGAATTTTTCGATCTCGGCTAATTAAGGGAACGTTTAAATATAGGGCGGTTGCCGCAATAATTCGATCGGGTAAATCGGGAACATCCGAGCGCTCAATTCCTCCCATAGTAACCACAATATTGCGAGCGAGCGGGATTTCTATCAAGATAGAATTTTCCCTGTCCAATTCTATTAACAATCGCTCTATTGTTTGAGCGGAAATCCGCCCTTTTTCACCAAGATAGACAATTTCAGCGAGAGTAATCGAGGAAACAGCAACCGTATCTCCACTATTGCCGATTTGTTCGATGGTTTGTCGAGCCAAATTGGATAATCGTTGATCTGCGTAAAGATACCAGATAACTGCATGAGTATCTAAAACTGCTTTTAACACTTAAAGATCCTCTGCCGTAAAATCTCCCCACGCTTCTCGTCGGGTTTTATCGATATCTTCAGCCGAGGGAGCCTGTCCTAAATCGGCGCATATACCCCATAAAGAGGGACGGGGTTGATTAACTTCTGCCGATTCCGATGCCATTTCTGCGGTAATTTTTTCGATCAGTTGCCGTTTCTCGATTGCGGATAATTTTTCCGCCCACCGCATTAGCTCTTGTAGAGTCATATTTCTATCGCTTACCGCATAAAGGAGTACCTTCATAAGTTTTAACATAAAGAGAAGATAAAACGCTTCCCCTTTGACAATCCTGACGCTAAAATATGGAAAAACCCCTCTAGAAAAAACCCTAGGGTGAGTTACTGTTACTCCTAACCCACCGCATCCAAGATCGAAAACAGAACCAACTAAATCCCGATCATTCAGGCAAGGTAAAGATGAAAAAACTCTACCCAATAATAACCGCAACTAGCCTAGTTTTTATCGCCTCTCTTGCTGGCTATCATCTACCAGCCACCGGCGATCGATCTCCCGTCAAGAAAATCCCCGTATTCATACCAGATGATACAAATGTATCTTTAAAAAATGGCACTTCTCTATCTGGGAGATTAATCAAGTTCGATTCCCAAGCAAAAACGATCGCTTTAGGGAGAGATTCAAAAACAAAAGAAGTGGCAATGAAAGAGATCAAACAGATAGAGTTTCAAGGGAAGATTATTATCAAAAGCGGAACGCTTGTTATTCGTGGGGAAGGGGGATCAAGCAATCCAAACCAGAATAGAGAACGCTGGACGGAACCCCTACAGAACTTCAAAATTATTGATGTTAATGAAGGAAAAGCGGAAGTAACTTTAACCTCGCTAGATTCTCCAAAAATAAGAGGAATCGAGGATGTGGTGCGTAACAGTTCCTACGTTGTTGAGGAAATTAAATTCAACCCCTCGGACAAAATTGAGATTCAAGTAAACCCCCATTAAAATTTACAAAAGAGAGGTCTATTTTTTAGGCAATTAAGGAAGACTTTAAATGGGAAAGTTGGCTGATGTATTGTTCGATCATTTTTGGTGATAGTGGATCATTTAAGGTCGGATTAGCGAGGTCAAAGATGATGTCATTGATGAGATTTTCCTCATCTGTTTTATAGGCGATATCTTCTCTGCATTCGATGGCATCGGCCCAGTTTTCTAGGTCGGTGGCAGATAAAGCGTTATTGAGATAGCGATCGAGAATATCGATCAGATGCTCTTTTTTTAGGGTGATAATTGCTTCGCTACTGTCCCAAGGAAAGGTTTTTAGGATAGGGAGGATAGTTGATAGGGGTTGGTCAAAGTTGACTAGGGCGTTGAGGTATTCTTGTCTATTTTTCATGGGTATTTTTGTTTGATGTGAACAATAGAACCGTTGGGGGCGTAGGTTGTTTTGGTGTAAAAGAGAGTGATTCCTTCCGCATCAATTTGTTTTTCGTAGGTTGCATAGGAACCGGAAATATTTTTGGCGGGAACGTCTGCTTGAAATGCTTTGCCACCGTTGGGAAGATTATAGATCCGAATTGGGGTAGCATGACGGGGAAGGCGTTTTTGAAAGCGGTTGAGGTTGTCTAGTTGGGCTGGGGTTAAAGATGTCACCATATAGTAATTATAATCTTTATTGCCTTGGCGGTTGCTATATGAAAATAGACTATGATCGAGCCGCTAATGCCGCTTATATTCGTCGTTTTGAGGGAAAGGTTATTGATTCTGAGGAACTAGCACCGGGGATTGTCTATGATTACGATGAGACGGATAGGATTGTAGGGATTGAGATTTTAGGAGTCAAACAGAGAACGGCCGAACGATTCAAAAATATTGATTTTCTGTTGGAAGAGAGTGAAAAACAAGAGATTAGACAATGGTTCGGAAAGTTAATACTAAATTGTTAAGTGATGTGAGAAATTCAGGAAATATGGGAGGTGCTATAATTGATATATTTACTCAGTCAAAAAACGATGATTAAGTTAAAAGTCACAACGGTAGGGAACTCTATGGGGGTGATTTTCCCGAAAGAGTTGGTGGAGAAGCTGCGCCTTAGTAAAGGCGATATGCTCTACGTCTTGGAAACGCCGAATGGCTTTGAGCTTACACCCTACGACCCCGAATTTGTCCAGCAAATGGAAGTGGCGGAGGAAGTGATGCGCGAAGACTGGAATGTTTTGAGAAAGCTGGCAACTTAGGCTCATGAACCAGCTAATCTGGATAGCTGATGGGGTAGCTCTCGCGATTCATCACCGCCAAATAGCCGAGCATGGTGGATTAGAGGGTATTCGAGATGAGGGGTTGCTAGAAAGCGCACTTTCCCGACCGCAAAATCTTCTGGCTTATTCTAAGTCGCCTCCTGACATGGCTTCTTTGGCAGCAGCCTACGCTTACCCAGGGAACAGCAAGAAATGTTAATCGAGTCAGGGGAGAATATCAGGAATTGAGAGCTTGTTCCTGTAGTTATGATTGCCGCATCATTTTCTATTTGGAACGAGACGAAAAAACTCAAACAGATAGGATAGTTTTGATTAACATTGGAACTCATGATGAGGTGTATTAACTAATAACTGATAGCGGAAATAACTATGAATCCCAAAATTTACGCCTTACTTACCCTTTCCCTAGTGGCTACCGTCACCCTACCAGTTGTTAACGGGAAACTCTCCTCTCTCGTCCCTGCGGTGATGGCGCAAAATACGGATGCGAGGAAAGCCGAAGCTGAGCAGCTTTTACAACTATGCCGTCAGAACCTTAAAAATAATCAAGCAGAAGCGGCGATTAAATCTTGTCAGCAAGCGATAACGGCGCACCAGCAAATCAAAGATCTTTCAGGGGAAGCAAAATCTGCCGTTAATTTAGGCATTGCCTATATTAGTAGCGGTCAATACAGTCAAGCTATTTCTATTTTAGAGAGGGGTGCTAAGATAGGGCAAGATTCAAAAGAACGTCGTGTGGAAGCACTCGCATTTTTAAATCTCGGTATAGCTTACTACGCTTCAGAGCAACCTAAGCGTGGTATTGAATTTTTACAGCAGGCTTTAACCATCGCAAAAGAAATTAAGGATGGCGAGTTAGAAAAAAATATACAACAAGTCTTAGCGGAAGCAGAGAAACCACCCGCTTCACCGCAGCAAAAAGAAGCCGATCGGCTTTTAGAGCAAGGCGCTCAACAATATAAAATAAGTCAGTTTGGAGAAGCCTTGCAATCTTGGGAACAAGCCTTACAGATTTATCGAGAAATCAAAAATCGCCAAGGGGAAGCCAATTCTTTAGGCAATTTAGGAATCGCTTACGGTTCCCTCGGACAGTACCAAAAGGCGATCGAGTACCATCAACAGTCTTTAGCCATCGCCAAAGAGATCGGCGATATCAAGCAACAAGCTAAATCTTTAGGCAATTTAGGAGCGGCTTACCAATCCCTCGGACAGTATCAAAAAGCGATCGAGTACCATCAAAAGAATTTCGCCATCGCCCGCGAGATCGGAGATCGCTCCGGAGAAACCGCTTCTTTAGGCAATCTAGCAAATGTTTATTATTCCCTCGGTCAGTATCAAAAAGCAATAGAATATCACCAACAGTCTTTGGCAATTGCTGAAGAAATTAGTGATTTTTCTTTACAAACAGTCATTTTAGGGAATTTAGGGGTTGTTTATTCCTCTATTGGGCAATACACGAGGGCAATCGAGTACCATCAAAAGTCTTTAGCCATTGCTAAAAAAATCGGGAATCGCTTAGTAGAAGTCAGAGCCTTGAACAATCTAGGAAATGCTTGCTGGTTCCTCGGACAATATCAAAAAGCGATCAATTACCAGCAACAGTCTTTAGCTATAGCTAAAGAGATCGATGATCGCTTAGGAGAAGTCAGATCTTTAGGTAGTTTAGGAGTTGTTTACTCTTCTATCGGACAGTATCAAAAAGCTATCGAATACCATGAGCAGTCTTTAGTTATAGCTAAAGAAATTGGTGATTATTCTGGAGAAGCGGCTTATTTAGGTAATTTAGGAAATGCTCACTACTCTCTCGGAGAGTATCAAAAAGCTATCGAATATTACCAGCAGTATTTAGTCATCGCTAAAAAAAAAGGTGATCGTCAAGGAGAAGCTAATTCTTTAGGCGGTTTAGGAATCACTTATCAGTCACTCGGACAGTATCAGGAAGCGATCAATTTCTATCAACAGTATTTGGCTATTACAAGAGAAATTAAAGATCGACGGGGAGAAGCCAACGCTCTAGGCAATTTAGGAAACGCTTACGCATCCCTCGGACAGTATCAAAAGGCGATCGAGTCCCTTCAAGAGACTTTAGACATCGCGAGGAAAATTGGCGATCGCTCTGGAGAAGCCGCTTCTTTAGGTAATTTAGGAAACGCTTACCAATCCCTCGGACAGTACCAAAAGGCGATCAATAATTTAGAAGTGTCCCTAAACATTACTTTAAAAACTCGTAGTGAATTATCCCGCAACGATCGCAAGGATTTTTTAGCCTCTAACGAAAGAACCGTAATCACTCTCGCCGAAGTCCTAATCCAACAAAATCAACCAGAAAAAGCCTTTCAATGGCTTAACCTCGCCACTACCGCCGATCTCGCCGATTACAATCGCCTGATTAATGCCAAAGTTGCCGATCCCGATGCACAAAAAGCACTTGATAACTGGAACACCGACAATCGACAACTCGAAGGAATGCGCCGACAACTACAGGATAAATACTCCCAAGAACTGGCACAACAGATCCGACAATTCGAGGAGAAAGTGTATAAAAATGCGGAAACTATCGGACAGAAATATCCCGAAATTGCTGAACTTTTTGAAACTAAACCCACCGACATCGCCCAACTACAGAAAAATATCGCTCCTGATACCCTCGTTATTCAACCCGTTCCCCTCCGCGATAAAGTCGCCCTATTTCTCGTTACTAGAGAAAAATTAATCGTTATTCAGAGCGATGCAAAACGCGATGAATTGAATAAACTCGTCAGCGAATACCGTACCCAATTAGCCGACTATAAAAATGCCGACTACCTCGTTACCGGTAGTAAATTATACGAGATTTTAATCCGTCCCATTGAGTCCCAAATCGCCACCAGTTCCCCGAAAAATATCGCTATTATTGCTAGTGGACAACTGCGCTATATTCCCTTTGAAACCCTCTACGATGAGAAAAATAAGCAAGTTCTCCTAGAAAAATATCCAATTTATTATTTAACTCGTATCTCCACATCTACCCCTCCCAGCACCGAAAGAAAACCCTTACAAGGTCTAGCATTTGCTAACCCTAAACCCACCCAAGAAGAACTTAAAGGCACAGAAATAGAAGCAGAAACTATCAGCAAAACCTTTCCCGGAAGTGAAAAATATCTCGGTACAAACGCAACTCTAGATATATTCAAAAAACAAGCCTTTCGCTTCTCGATTTTACACTTAGGAACTCACGGTTGTTTTGACCTTGCTGGCTGTCCTAATTTGGGTATGCAAGCTAATACTATTCTTTTCGCCAATAAAGAGCAATATAACATCGCTGATGCCGCATTATTAGGCTTAAAAAATACCGAATTAATCACCCTGAGTGCCTGTCAAACCGCCAAGGAAGCCAACGCAGACGGTCAGGAAATTTCAGGACTTGCTTACGTCCTAGAAAGAGCCGGCGCTAAATCAGTAATAGCCAGTCTTTGGAATGCTGAAGATAATACCAGTGCGGAAATTATGACCCAATTTTATCAAAATCTCAAGAATGGTATGACTAAAAGTGAAGCCATGCAAAAGGCCAAACTTAGTCAAATTAAAAGCCATCCTTATTTTTGGTCGCCCTTTATTTTGATTGGGGCTGCTAATTAGACCTCTTGCATAATTTTTTTATGGTATAATGGAACATCTTTCTTTTTTCTCGATTTTTAGATGGAAGTGGAAAAAAGAATAAAATGTAATCTTAGGTCAGGAAATCATCCATACTTTTGCTATGTTTATTAGCAAAAATATGGATTATCAAAACTTATCAGATGAACAGTTCAAACGCCGTTTCGGTGTGTATAAACAAACCTATAGAAAGATGGTAGGATGGTAGAATCAGTAAAAAGTGTTGAAGCTGACTCTAATTCAGTATCTAAAAGCGGACCGAAACCTAAACTATCTATAGAAGAACAAGTTTTAGTAACGTTAGAATATTGGCGAGAATATAGAACATATTTTCACATTGGTACAAGCGGTCAAATATCAGAATTAACTATAGGCTGTAAATAAGACGGAAAAAATGCTTTCACAATCGGGAAACTTCCGTTTAAAAGGAAAAAAAGCTCTACTAAATCAAGCAGAGATACCGGTCGTAAGGGTAGTGGATGTAACGGAAACTCCCATTGAACGCCCCAAAAAGAAACAGAAAAATTTTTTTTTCAGATAAATAAAAGGTTCTTCGTTACCTAGTATGGTTCGATAGTGCGGCATAAATCCACTAAATCCTTATCTGGCAAGAGATTTAATTGATTTAGTTCGCTCTAGATTGAAAACAATTGACAAAAATCACCAAATGTTTTTCTCTATAATAGTTTCATTCCTTATAACCCTGTACGTTGCATAAGACAAACCGAAGAACCGTTTTGTTTTCCCCCAATATCTTATCATCTAAAATGAAATAGCCCCGGGTGTTAGGAGGAATTTGCCCTATTTCCCAACACCCTAACAACTTAGATAATTAACCCCTTTGTCGAGTATTAATCACGTCACCAGCTGCATTAACTAACTCTAGCTGTAGCGGCATTTGTCCCATAGCGTGAGTGGAACAACTTAAACAGGGATCATAGCAACGAATACCCGCTTCCACCCTGTTTAACATCGCTTCGGGAATTTCGCCACCATGGATATAATGTTGGGCGATTTGTTTCACCGTTTGATTCATGGCCAAATTATTATTACCCGTGGCAATAATTAAATTCACCGTTTCAATCAAACCATTTTCATCCACTTTATAATCATGGAATAAAGTACCCCGGGGCGCTTCACTAACTCCCACCCCTTGCAGATTATTAATTCCTGCTTCGGCCCGGCAGCGTTGAGAAACTATATCGGGATCATCGATTAAACGTTCAATCTGTTCTAAACAAGCCAAAATCTCGACTAAACGAGCATAATGATAATAAAAAGAAGAGGTTGCTACACCACCGACCCGATGGCGATATTCGCGTAACTCGATATCCGCTCCCTCCGTGCCAAAATGGGAACAAACATTTAAGCGGGCCAAGGGACCAACTCGATAGATACCATTGGGATAACCGAGGGGTTTATAGTAGGGAAACTTCAAATAAGACCATTTTTCCACTGATTCGCCGATATAATCGCGATAATTGTCTTCGCTCAGGTTATCGGCTACGATATTGCCTTGACTATCGGTAAAACGAATATGACCACCGTAGTGTTCCCACTCGTCCCGTTTACCAACCAATCCCATAAACAGAGAAGGGAAATTACCAAAAGCGGCGATTTCTGTGGTTAAATTGTCCAGAAGTCCTTTAAATAGGTTTAAAGCCGTGTAAAGAGTCGCTTTAGACTCCGGCAGTCGTTCTTTAATCCATTGTCGCCCTTCTTCGCTTAAAGGGGAACGCACACCCCCCGGGACAGACCAAGCGGGGTGAATTTTTTTTGCTCCCAAAAGTTCAATAACTTTCTGTCCAAATTGACGTAAACGGATGCCTGCTCGCGCTAGGTCGGGATCGGCCGCAATTAAACCGAAAACATTCCGTTTAGCGGGGTCACTTTCCCAACCAAGCAGAAAATCGGGACTGCTAAGATGAAAAAAGCTTAAAGCATGGGATTGGGTTAATTGTCCCAAATTCATCAAGCGCCGCAGTTTTTCCCCCGCAGGGGGGATTTGCACCGCTAGAATTTTATCGCCGGTTTTGGCGGCACAAAGTAGGTGACTAACGGGGCAAATGCCGCAAATTCGGGCAGTAATTCCCGCCATCTCCCACATCGGCCGTCCCTCGCAGAATTTCTCAAAACCACGATACTCGACCACATGAAAACGCACGTCATCCACTTCCCCCCCATCGTCAAGGAAAATCGAGATCTTGGCATGGCCTTCGATCCGGGTGACGGGATCGATAACGACGGTTTTAGTCATAGTAAGTCCTCATTGTTCAGGAGTTCCACAGAACGGCATTGTGGAGACTGCGATCGAGCTTGGTTTAAACGATAATTTATCCCGATCTCCGCCCTGCTGTTTCTATGATAGTTATTACCCTCCTAGCAATCCTAATTTTTATAACAATTTTTCCCGATTCTCAATCGCGGCTAATTTGGCATTTTGTAACAAATACTACAGAAAATAGTTCGGAAATCCGCAATGATTACATCTCACTTTGCTGGTGTTGATCGGTCATTATATATATAGAAGTCGGTTCTCGGCTGTCAGTCTTCCTCTCAAAGCTGAGGGCGAAAAGGTCGGAAGTCAGCCAAATTGTTTATGACTAATCGGGAAAATCACCTTTTTGTCTTGTAATCTTACCTAACAGTATCAGCGGCACTGCCGAGGATTCGGGAAAAAGCGACCCAAAAACAAGCGATTGTAGTTGATAGTTCTAGGCTGTAATACTTTTGTTCTAAATGTTGGGGGAAAAAGGATAAACCTAACATCATACCAAAGAATGAATTAGCTTTGAACCTTTAGGGGATTGTCTGCGTCTAAAAGCACAGGATACAATCAAAGGAATTCCGAATCGAACTCATACCGACTTCAGATAAGCCAGACTCACCCGCGAGTCGGAATAGTAACAGACTTTTTCTGTGTCAAGGAGTCACCACCAAACCAATGCCCACAGCAAAAACCAACCAAACTCAACCACAGCCCACCCTCAATGCCGATATGGTGCGTACCTATCTGCACGAAATTGGGCGGGTTCCCCTCCTAACTCACGAACAAGAAATTATTTACGGCAAACAAGTCCAACGGATGATGAGCCTGTTAGAAGCGAAAGAAGCACTATCGAAACAATTAGGACGGGAACCACAGCGCTTGGAGTGGGCGGATTCGGTGAATTTAAGCGAAAATGAACTGGATCGCGCCTTGAAAACTGGCGATCGAGCTAAACGGAAAATGATTGAGGCTAACCTCCGCTTGGTAGTTGCGATCGCAAAGAAATATCAAAAGCGGAACATGGAATTCCTCGATCTAATTCAAGAGGGTAGTCTGGGATTAGAAAGAGGTGTAGAGAAATTTGATCCCACCAAAGGTTATAAATTTTCTACCTATGCCTACTGGTGGATTCGACAAGCGATTACCCGTGCGATCGCTCAACAAGCCCGCACCATTCGTTTACCCATCCATATCACCGAAAAACTGAATAAAATCAAAAGAACTCAGCGCGAACTCGCCCAAAAACTGGGCAGAAGTGCCACCCCTGCCGAGATTGCCCTGGAATTAGAGCTAGAACCCGCTCAAATCCGCGAATATCTCAGTATGGCTCGTCAACCCATCTCCCTTGATGTGCGCGTCGGCGATAACCAAGATACGGAATTGTCGGAATTATTGGAAGATAGCGGAGTTTCTCCCGATACCTTCATCACCCAAGAGTTATTACGGCAAGACTTAGCCAATCTCCTGGCCGAATTAACCCCCCAACAACGGGAAGTGATTACTCTCCGTTTCGGTTTAACCGATGGCAAGGAGTTATCCCTAGCCAAAATCGGTCAGAGAATGAACATCAGTCGGGAACGGGTGCGACAATTAGAACACCAGGCCCTAGCTCATTTACGCCGTCGCCGGGCCAACGTCAAGGAATATATTGTCGCTAGTTAGTAAGATTAGCAAATAACCAAGAAGGAGAGTTCAAGCTCTCTTTTTTTGGGTTTAATTAATATAGAATCCCGATTAGTTTTCACCTGTGGCAGTTCCGTCATGACTAGATCAACAGAAACAGCGACCCCAACACTATACGAAGAAGATTTTTATCTCTGGCTAAAAACCACGGCAGAACAATTAAAAAAAGGCCAGTTTGCCGAGGTGGATTTAGACAATTTAATTGAGGAGATTGAATCGATGGGGAGAAGTGAAAGACACGCGCTCAAAAGTCTTTTAACTCGTCTCCTAGAACATTTACTCAAATTAACTTACTGGCAATCGGAAAGAGACCGGAATGGTAATCATTGGAATGGAGAAATCAATAATTTTCGGGCAGAAATTCAAGATTTACTGGAGGATAGCCCTAGTTTAAAGCCCTATCTTCGGGAGATTTTTGAGCCATCCTACCATACAGCTTTAGAGGCCGTCCGGAAAAAAATGGGTTTATCCCCCGGCGGTTTACCCAGTCAGATAATTTTTAATCTCGAACAGGTTTTAGATCATCAATGGCTGCCGATCGATTGGGAATAAACTATTGACTATCTAATACTAAATCTGGTTATTAAAGACTGATTATTTATTCCCCCTTTTGCCTCTTGCCTATTGCATGAGTGCCTGTCCTGATAAGTAGCCTATATTCAACGGATTTAGTATAAATTACTCCTTGATCGCTAAACAGTCATCAGTGAACTGAAAACTCAAATCTGATAACTGATAACTGATAACTGATAACTGATAACTGATCTGGTTTTACTCAAGCAATTTCTTCAGCAGGGCATCCACTTCCTCCAGGCCAGATTGATTATTTTTCAGCACATAAACCGCTCGCGCTTGCTTAAAAGCTTCCTCCGCCTCTCTTTTTCGTCCTCGGCCCGCGTAGGCCCGACCGAGATTAAGATAGACATCAGCGTTATTGGGGGCGATTTCGGCCAAATCTTGATAGGCGATAATTGCTGCAAGATAATCTTTTCTGGCCAGATGGATGCGACCGATTCCCGCTTGTGCTTCCAACGATTGGGGTTCTAGGAAAACAGCCCGACGATAAAAGGGGAGAGCCTCGTCAAAACGCTCTTGTTTTTCGAGTAAAATCCCTATTTTTAGCTGAATTAAAAAATTTCCTGCACTTTGTCGCTCTATTTCTTTTAAAATTTGGGTTCCACCATTTAAATCGCCCTGTTTGAGCAAAAGGCTGGCCAGTTGCAATCTTAATTCACTATTGTTAGGGAATCTTTGCAGGGATTTTTGGAGAAAATCGAAGGCTTCGCTGCTTTTATTCTGTTCGATCAAGGCTTTACCCATGATTTCGTGGGCTTGCTGATTATTGGGGTCGAGAGCTAAAATCCATTGGTAAACTTCGCCCGCTTTTGCATAGTTTTTTTGCCGTAATAATACCACCCCTAAACCGAGGTAGTGTTGGACGTTTTTCGGTTCTATTTGGATAGCGTAGTAGTAAGAAGTGGCTGCATTGTCGTAATCGCCGATATTAGCCAAACTATAACCGAGAGCATGGAAAAAGTCGGGATTACTCGGATCGAGACTTAAAGCTTTTTGGTATGCTTGGGCGGCGGCGTTATAATCCCCTTGCCGCGTTTGTAAAAAGCCGATCCCAGAGAAAATTTTGGCATTATTGCCATCAAGGGCGGCGGCCTGCTCGTAAATGGCTATAGCTTCCCCATAATTGCCATTTTTGACCAATTGCCGCGCTTGACGCAGTAGTTCGTTAACCTGTGAATCCTTGCTCACGATTGCCCCCGCCGGATTATCAGCGATCGCAATTGAGGCAGAGAAACAGCCCCCCGCAAGGAGACTGACGAGCAAGATTAAACGGGTAAATTGTTCCATCGCTTTACCTTTGTTAACGATTCTTAATTAAAGTTTATTGTAAATGGTATTGACAAAAATCAACTATTCTGCATCACCCTTGGACGAGATTATTGCGGGCCTCTTGGGCAACTTGGGCGCTTTTATCGCTGGTTAACTGGGTCAAAACAGCGATCGCATCTTCCCCCCCTAAGCGGCCTAAAGCTTGAGCAAGACGATAGCGCAGTTGCCAGTCATCATCATTAGCCAAGGGAACGAGTAAAGAGACGGCGCGAGGGTCGCCTAGTTCCCCAAAAGCACTAACGGCAGCCGTTTTTACCAATTCATTATCGGAGTTAAGGGCGATTTCGAGCAGTTCAAAGCCCCGGGGTTCCCCCAATTCGCCTAAGGCCGCCACAATGCTAAATTGAATTAACCAGTCGCCGGATTGTTGATAGACAGCCACCAGATCATCGTAGGCTGCCGTTAATTTTAACCCCCCGATCGCATCGGCCGCGGCCGCTTTCACGTCTGCTTCGGGATCATTTAACAAGCGATCGCGTAGAATAGTTAAGGCCAGATCGAGATTCTGACGACCGAGGATATCTAGCTGACTTACCGCCGAATAACGCACCCTAGCGTTACTATCGTTAATTAAAGGCTGTAACATCTCGAAGGCGATTTCTGGGGCTAAATAACGCAGTTGATTAACTCCTGATAAGCGATCGCCATAATCATTGGAATCGAGCAGCCGTTGCACGGATTCGGGGGAATAATTCATAATTTGATGACACCCTTAACAATTGGACTGGTATTAATTGTCCCATGAATAGTTATCGAATCCTGACTATCTTGATCATGTTTAGTTCCCCGGTTTTTTGGGGCTGTAGTCCTCCCTCTCCCCCTAAAAAAGAACCGACGGCTAAGATAATCATTTCTCCTTCTCCCAGTCCGATTATTCCCCCATCAGACATTAATGCCGCTAATCGTTATCGTCAATTGGGATTACAGTATCGTCAACAGGGAGATTTTATCAAAAGTATTGAAGCTTTAAAAAAATCGGTACAGTTAAACCCCAATCATCTAGACGGGAGAGTAATTTTAGGCTGGACACAACACCTCGCTAAACAACCTTTAGCGGCACAAACAACCCTCGAAGAAACGATTAAAATTGCCCCCGATCATGTGGCTGCTTATAATGCTTTGGGTATTGTTTATCTTGTCGGTGGTCATCTTGAAAAAGCCGTAGTCACTCATACTAAAGCCGCTAGTTTAAAACCCGATAATGAAATCGCCTACTATAATTTATCCCTCGCCTATCATCGCCTAAAAGATTTTGATTCAGCTATTACTAACGCTAAAAAAGCAGTTAAATTAGAGCCAAATAATCCCCATTCTCTTGTGGCTTTGGCAATGATTTATTTAGATCAAGGTGATAGTAAAAAAGCGCGGGATACCTATAGAAAGGCTAGGGATTTAGACGGTCGTTATCGAGAAAAATGGTTTCTGGCACACCTGAAGGAAGCGGGTTTTAGTCAGGAGCAAATTAAATTAGTCGAAAAGTTACTATCTAGTTAGATTGAAAGTTATTATTTCCCCTTAAGATGCCTGTCGATGTCCCAGTTTTAGGAAAATAGTTTCTAAATCTTCGCGGCAAGTATAAAACTCCCTTAAGGCCAGGCCAGAAACGACTAAAGATTTCAACAATTCGGCACTATCTTCTAGGGTTCCCGTAAATTTAACTCGGAGAGTATTAGTATTAATAATTCTTTGCCAACTTTCCACAAAAACACATTGTTTAAGAGCGGTTTCTAAGGCTTCTAAATTGCCTAGAGTCGTAATCTGCAAGTATTGACCAGCTAGACGTTGATTTAATTCCTCTAAAGAGGTACTTTCCACTAGATAACCTAATTCCATTATACCCACAGAAGTACAAAGTTCCGCTAAATCACTAAGGACATGGGAAGAAATTAAAATAGTCATACCTGCCGATTGTAAGACTTTAATAATCTCACGAAATTGTAGGCGAGCGATCGGGTCTAATCCAGAAACCGGTTCATCGAGAAGTAAAATTAAAGGTTCATGGATAATCGTTCTGGCTAAACTTAAACGTTGTTTCATCCCCTGGGATAAAGTAGCGATCAAATTATGACTTTTATTGGTTAATTGTACCAGTTCTAGAACCTCATAAATGCGGCGATGACGTTGGGAGCGAGGGATATGATAAAGACGGGCAAAATAATCCAGATAATTCCAGACATTTAGGTCATCGTAGAGGGGAAAATTATCGGGTAGATAACCTAAATTTCTTTTGAGACGGGGATTACTCTCATCTCTTAAAAGACGTTCTCCGTGCAGATATATTTCTCCCGTTGTCGGTTCTTCCGCTGCCGCTAACATCCTAATTAAAGTGGTTTTTCCCGCTCCATTTGGACCGATTAACCCGTAAACTTCCCCCGCTTCAATCTGTAAATCTACTTGATTAACAGCCCCATGGCGGTCAAATTGTTTGGTTAAACTAACGGTAGCAATGGCTAATTCGGGTGCGTTCATAAAGTTTTTAAGTTAGGTTCTGAGGGTGACTCGCTAACCAAGAATACAGGGTTTATCTCCCATGACTTCCGCTGGTTGTTGTTAAATTGTTTAAGTCTTAATATCTTCTCAATTTTTTGATAATTGACCACTGTTACATTTGGTAAATCGAGGAGTTGATCAAAATTTATCCAGATAACCCACCTCCTATTCTGTATTGATATTATAACATCCTCACACAGAACCTAGAAGAGCCGCCTTATCTTCTGAGTATTCACAATTGATCGGTAAATACCTTGTATAACAAGAGTCCAGGCGAAAAAAAGCCAAAAAGTAGCGGAATGTATAGCGCGGCACTACATCTCAGAAAAAACCTCCTACAATGGAGACAAGAATGATCGGAGATTAATAGGGGTGAACGTCATGTTAGTGATCTTAACCGACGAACACATTCTCGATACGGGTTCTGTGTGTCAGGGCTGTCTTTTAGCCAACCAGCAGGGGCAACCCCGGTGGCGAGAGGGTAAACTAGGCTGCGGTCATTCCCTAGGCAAAGGGGGCAGCCAACAGCCCAATCTCTACGAGTGTCAGATGGGCTTTACAATTGCTAATATTGAAGGCTAATCGAACCTACTAAAGGATCAACCTAGAGTTGAATTAGGGGGGTTTTCTTGGGACTCCGAGGAGAGAATCAAGGCTATTGCTCATCCCCAATTCAGCTTAGATACAATGACAATAATGGCTAAGGGTTTCGTAGCATTGATCGTAGGCTTTTTGGGCTTGGGTTAAAACATCGTCGGAAATTTCTATATCTAATTTTCTGGCTTGTTTAATAATTTTACCCGCTCTGATATTCTCGGAAGAATCGCCTAGCCCACGAATGCCAGTAGTGTTTAAAACTCGATATTCTTCAGAAAATCCCGTTTTAGTATCGAGATGACTCTGTAAACTATTAAAGACCAATTGACTTTGGTTTAATAGTTGATCGTGGGTGATAAGTAAACTCTTTTCTTGACTGTTAATTAATCGGGCATAACTTTCTAAAGTGGCTAAACGACCAGTATAATAACCCAGGGCTTGCTGCTCATTGTGATGGGGTTTAATATCTAGAATACTAGCTAAAGTGCGCTTCGGTTCTCGTAGTAAAAATATGATCCTAACCGCATCAGATTGCAAAAAACTATGATCTAAAAACTTCTCATCGTGAAGAACTTTATCTAAAATATATTTATGATTCATGTTTAAATCTTTCAAACGCCAGTGGAGTCTAAACATTAAAGTTTTAAAATCCTGTTCACTCTCATAAACCAGATGAGTTTCGCCAAAACCGATAATTTCAGGGTTAGAATTGAGGATATGGGTCAATAAAGACGAACCCGATCGCATATGGCTAAGAATAAATAAAACCTGATAGGGTTGGGGACGAAAGAGAATTTTATAGGGGTCTTTGGGTATATCAATGCGTGCCTGAAAATACTTATAAGTTAAACGATGGGCTAAACCCTGCCAAGATTGGGGCAAGCGATCGAGGGCTATAGTCATAGGTTAATCAGGAATTGCGTCAACTTGTCGCTCAGATTCCCCTATAATGTATCCCATTTAAGACCCAAATAAAAGTGAGGTTTATACAAAATGAGATTGCCAAGTTGTTAGCTCTGGTTTTTTACAGCGCGAACCGATGTCTGGTCTCATTTTGAAACGATTTTGCGTTGTTTCAGCGATCTAGAGATTCGTTAAGAATTATTAACCCCTCTAGGTGCAAGGGTTTTAATGTCATGAAACCTTAAAATGAGAATTGCTGAATAATAATCCCTACTCCGTCGTTGTGCAAAATGGTGTTATTTATGCCACCGATGCGGGGGGAAATTCCTTGCTCAGAGTTGATGGCAACGGCGATATAAAAGTGATCGCTGCTTTTCCCGTTCCCTCAGTTACACCACCACCCTTTATTCCTAATTTAAAGTCAACTTCTTTGTAACCGTTCGGGCAAAAGTCTTACAGTCTCTAAACTCTAGCTCTCTTATGGGGTAAACCTTCAAGCTATCGCTAACTAACAGAAACCCGAAATTTGAGTTTTTATTAGAAAAAAAGTTAGCGATCATTTGTCAAGCAAGGGTTTCAGAATCTGGATTCGGTCAGGGATTTCCGAAAGTTCCAGAAGATCGATAATGACTCTACTAGCCTCAAGATAGCAAAAAAACCGGCGGGAAAATCTCCCCACCGGGTCAAAAAGGCAAAAGTAAAGAATTATTTCTGATCAGCCTTTTTGCTTGACTTATCACCCATTTTGTACTTACGCAAGAAGCGATCGACCCGGCCCTCCGTATCAATCATCTTCTGGGTTCCCGTATAAAAAGGATGATTACCCGACCAAACCTCCACATGAATTTCTGGTTTGGTCGAACCCACCGTCATCACCACTTCACCATTACAGATCACCTTAGCTTCCGGATACCAAGTAGGATGAATTTTTTTCGGCATAATAAACCTCTCTATTAACCTAACGTTTCGAGTATTGAGGCGCTTTACGCGCTTTGTGAAGACCGTATTTTTTCCGTTCCTTCGCCCGGGGATCCCGAGTCAGATAACCTTCACTCTTGAGGGGAGGACGATTTTCCGGGGCCAATTGACATAAAGCTCTAGCGACACCCAATTTCACCGCGTCCGCTTGGCCGGTCAAACCACCGCCCTCGGCCTTAACGATGATATCATACTCGTTTTCCAGTCCCAAAGTCTCCAGAGGAGCCTTGATCGTCTGGATATAGGTGGGAATGCGGTTAAAGTGGGTTTCCCCATCGCGACCGTTAACGGTAATTGCCCCCGTCCCCGGCACCAGACGCACGGAAGCGACCGCCGATTTGCGTCGTCCCGTTCCCCAATAAACTACCTTATTTTTACTGTCCGTGGCTTGCATTGACTTAATTTCCTCCTGCGGGAATCGTATTAATCGCTAAAACTTCCGGTTGTTGTGCCTGATGGGGATGTTCCGCACCGGCATAAACTTTCAGTTTCGTGAACAATTTCCGACCTAAGCTATTTTTCGGGAGCATTCCCTTAACAGCGTGTTCGATAATCCGTTCGGGAATGCGTTTTTGCAGTTTATCGAAGCTTTCTACCTTCATACCACCCGGTCTGCCGGAGTCGCGGCGATAAACTTTCTGTTGGCGTTTTTTGCCCGTTACCGTCACTTTTTCAGCGTTAATAACAATGACAAAATCCCCCGTATCCAGATGGGGGGTGAAGGTGGCTTTATTTTTGCCCCGTAGAATCATCGCGATTTCGGTGGCCAGACGACCTAGACGCTGATCGGCCGCATCAATGACGTACCATTTCTGCTCTAGAGTCTCTAAATTTGGTAGCGGTGTTTTGTTCATGGTCAGTTTGCCTTGCTTTACAAAAATAAACTTTGAATCTCTATGCTCGGAAATAATAAAGAGGCTGAGTATCGCACCAGACGCTATCGGCAAAGGGAAAATCGGCGTAACCCACCCGCAGTAAACATAGTCCTTTAGCTGGTGCGGCGTATTTGACCAATTCTCGGCGCTGATTGACCCAGATGTCGGTAAAGTTTTCTAGCGATCGCTCGCCAGTTCCTACCTCTACCAACATTCCCACCAATAGCCGCACCATCCCGTACAAAAAGCCATTGGCTTGAATTTCCATCTGTATAAACGGCCCTTGACGGTAGCATTCCACCCCCTGTACTTCTACCCAAGAATGGTCACGGCTAGAGTTGGCACGGTGAAAGGCGGCCAGATGGTGCTTTCCCAATAGGGGGGCCAGGGCCCTGGCCATCAAATCGGCATCGAGGGGACGATGGTAGTAGTGCCAACTAAAGGGGCTAACAAAGAGATTGGGGATGGGGTCGGTATAGAGGGTGTAACGATAACGTCGCCAGAGGGCCGAGAAACGGGCGTGCCAGCGATCGGGAACCTGAGCCGAAGCCCGAATGACGATATCGTCATCTAGCCGAGCATTGAGAACCTTGGCCCAATGGGCAGGTGGGATCGGACTTTGCTGCTGGAAATGGGCAACTTGGGCGGCGGCGTGAACACCGCTATCGGTACGTCCGGCCCCGTGCAGAGTGACAGCATGACCGAGAATATCGGCCAGAGCCTTCTCGATTTCCTCCTGCACGCTCCTGTGATGGGGTTGCCGTTGCCAGCCGTGGAAATTAGTTCCCACATACTGGATAACTAGGGCGATCCGCGACTGGGGGCAAGCTGTCATCGTTACATCAGTTCGATAATCGCCATGGGGGCATTATCCCCGCGACGGCGCAGGGTACGCACGACCCTGGTATAACCGCCGTTACGACTGCCATAACGGGCTTGTGCGCCTTCAAAGAGGGCGTGAACCAGTTGTTTATCGTAGATGTAGCCCATAGCTTGGCGACGGGCGCTCAGGGAACCGTCTTTAGCTAGGGTGATAATGTGGTCTACCTCTGCTCGCACCGCTTTCGCTTTCGCTAGGGTGGTGGTGATCTGACCGTGGCGAATTAGCTGGGTGGCCAAGCTGCGCAGCAGTGCCTTTCTTTGGTCAGCCGGCAGACCCAATTGAGGCACTTTACACCGATGTCTCATGGTATTTTCCTGGAATTGGGTTTACTTGCTTTTTTCTTGGGGTAGGGTGATGCCTAACCGTTTTTGTAGGGCTTCAATGACTTCTTCAGCCGATTTCTGCCCAAAGTTTTTGATTTCTAAGAGATCTTCTTGGCTGTAATCGAGGAGGTCGGCTACGGTGTTGATCTGCGCTCGCTTCAGGCAATTGTAGGCGCGCACGGATAATTGTAGTTCCTCGATCGGAATTTGGTTTTCTTGGTTGATCTCTTGGTCGTCAAAGTTACCGGAGGATTCGAGGGCGTTGAGATCCTTGAGCGGGTTAAAGAGATTAACCAGCATATCGGCCGCTTGGGAAAGGGCTTCTTTGGGGTTAATGCTCCCGTTTGTCCAAATTTCTAAGAGCAGACGATCTCTAGCTTGACCGCTTTCGGAACGGATATCTTCGACGCTGTAGTTGACTTTGGTTACGGGCATAAAGATAGAGTCGATTTGCAGAAAGTCGAGCGAAGTGGCTTCTTCTTTACTGCGATCAATTGCCCGGTAGCCTTTGCCTTTTTCCACGCGAAATTCCATCTCTAGCTTGGCCCCTTCGGCTAGGGTGGCGACGTACTGATTGCGATCAACTATCTCGATTTCTGAGGGTAAATCGAATTGTGCCGCCACTACTGTCGCCGGCCCAGTTGCCACTAAACGCCCGATCTGGGTTTGATTGGTGTAGCTTTTCAGGATGATTTCTTTCATGTTGAGCATGAGTTCCATCACGTCCTCGCGTACCCCCTCGACGGTGGCAAATTCGTGATTGACTCCCGCGATCCGCAGGGCCGTCACGGCCGCCCCTTCCAGATTGGAAATGAGAATCCGTCTCAGGGCATTACCTACGGTTGTACCCTGGCCTCTTTCCAGAGGCTCTAGTACAAATTTACTGTACTGACTCTGATTCTTGTAAGTTTTTGCTTCTACACACTCGATTTGAAATTGCGCCACCGATTGACCTCCCTTGTTCAGTTATCAGTTATCAGTTATCAGTTATCAGTTTTCTTTGGCTTTCAGCCTTTAGCTTTTTGCTCAGATGGTCTTTGACGACCCGATTCTGCTGCTGATGCGCTCAAAGCTAACGGCTGTCGGCCTCAAGATCCCTGTCACCTGAAAAAGCTGTTCACTGTTTACACTCTCCGGCGTTTGGGAGGACGACAACCATTGTGGGGGATGGGAGTCACGTCCCGGATCAGGGTGATTTCTAATCCTGCTCCTTGCAGGGCCCGGATTGCGGTTTCCCGTCCTGCCCCAGGGCCACTAACCATCACTTCTAGTTGACGCATTCCCTGTTCGATCGCTCGGCGGGCGGCGTTATCGGCGGCGGTTTGGGCGGCGAAGGGGGTTCCTTTTTTGGCTCCTTTAAAACCACTCGATCCCGCCGATGCCCAAGAGATCACATCGCCTTTGGTATCGGCGATCGTGACAATGGTGTTGTTGAAGGTCGATTGAATGTGAGCGACTCCGGTAGGAATATTTTTCTTCTGTTTTTTTGGTCCGGTTTTTTTGGTTGGTCGCGCCATAGTTTTTCTTGATTGGGGGATATCGCAATGAATAAAAAATTATTTCTTGGAGGGGGCTTTTTTCTTCCCTGCCACTGTCACCCGACGACCGCGACGGGTCCGCGCATTGGTTCGCGTCCGTTGCCCGCGCACGGGTAATCCTAGCCGATGCCGACGACCTCGATAGGTGCCGATATCGGCGAGGCGTTTGATGTTCATCGCCTCCCAGCGTCTCAAATCCCCCTCGATTTGATAATTTGTCTCGATATAAGTCCGTAGCGCCGCCACGTCTTCATCGCTGAGATCCTTGACCCGAGTGTCAGGGTTAACACCCGTCGCGGATAAGACTTCTTGGGAACGCGATAGACCCACTCCGTAGAGGTAGGTCAGGGCGATTTCCACACGCTTATCGCGAGGTAGGTCTACACCAGCTATCCTTGCCACGCTTTTTTTTTCTCCCTATGAACGATTTTTTTTCCAAAAACGACTACAATTAACGGTAACGATTCTCTGCCCCAAGACAGTGACTTTGGTGGATTAACCTTGTCTCTGCTTGTGTTTGGGGTTAGAACAAATTACCATGACTCGACCGCGCCGACGGATGACGCGGCACTTTTCGCACATTTTTTTGACAGACGCTCTAACTTTCATGCCTAACTATTTTGGCAACACTGCAAGCTTATTATTATATCAGATTTCTTTTACTCGTGTCACCTATTTTTTTTAAATAAATTTGGCTGCTTATTAGGCTTTTTGGCTTCTCTGCCCCTATTTATCGCTATTTTTTTTGATTTTTCAGGCGATAGGTAATTCTGCCTTTGGTTAGGTCGTAGGGTGTGAGTTCCACTTTTACTCGATCGCCAGGGAGGATTTTGATATAATTACGGCGGATTTTGCCGGATATGTGAGCTAAGACGTTGAAACCGTTATCTAAATCCACCCTAAACATGGCGTTAGGCAAAGATTCCGTGACGGTTCCTTCCATTTCGATGAGATCTTGTTTAGACAAAGTTAATTCCTCAATTTCACTGGGGACAATTTATTTAATGATTCGGAGCTCTCTTGGGTTTGGTGGTTAAAATGTATTCTAAGATACATTCCTCCCAGCGGGGGGGTGGAACGAACCACAAAGACACAAAGGACACAAAGATTGATCGATCCTATGTAATTTAAACTTATCACACAGAACCTAGTAGGAGAGCCGATTCGGCAGCAGCAACCGTGCTGTCACCACAGTTCCCCCAGTATAGCTTATCAGTGATCAGTGATCAGATGTGAGTTTTCAGTTCACAGCAAAAAAGCGCCCCATCTTCCCTCTCCCATCTCCTGACTCCAGTCTCCACCCCCATCTCCCCACTACTAGGCAGTATTGTAAAGTTTTGTAAAAAATATATGCAAATGACTGCAAACAACTGCTAATATGGTTAGTACAAGTTTACATTGCAGTTCACATGAAACTATCAGATTATGCTAAGAAAAA
>VYLM01000003.1_pt1 | contig 70356 bp, 66 predicted proteins | sample 5109491 | NCBI WGS metagenome assembly VYLM01 (sample SAMN12291813, study PRJNA351875) | freshwater metagenome | isolation source: freshwater lake | place: USA: Michigan, MSU3 lake | collected 2011-08-06 | reverse complement strand
TGTGCCGTAAGTGTCTCCCTGTATAGATTTCAGCTACTTTTAGGCGTAGGTACTCTCATCGAATTTTATTTTAAGTTAATTATTTGCATAACAATTCCCGAAGAGCCTTTTTTCTTTGTTTTTTAGAAGGTTCATTGATAGCATCTGATCGGCAGTATCGCCAATTATGGGAATAATTAAAAAAGAGACGCTTCTAGAAACGTCTCTAGAGGATTTACTTGCGGTTTTAAACCGTTTCTACCAAGGGACGAGTTAACTTATCCAACTGTTGGGTTAACAGACTCAGGAATAAACCCACATCGGTGACAATACCCACGGATTCTACGGAACCTCGATCGCTTAATTTTGTCACCACGGCCGGGTTAATATCAACACAGACCATTTTCACCCCCGCCGGTGTCATATTGCCCACACCGATGGAATGGAGCATACTAGAGAGCATGAGAATCATGTCTGCACCTTGAATTAAGCGCGAATATTCTTCCTGTGCTTTAATTAAATCCATCTCCGTATCCGGAAGCGGACCATCATCGCGAATTGAACCGGCCAAACTGAAGGGGACATTATTCTTGACGCATTCATACATTACGCCTTTTGTCAATACCCCGGCCGATACAGCTTTGGCGATGCTGCCGTGGCGACGGATGAGGTTGATAATCTTGAGGTGGTGACGATGGCCACCGCGCACCGGGATGCCTTTCTGCATATCTACCCCTAAAGAAGTACCCATGATCGCCTGTTCCATGTCGTGAACTGCGATCGCATTTCCCCCCAGTAAAGCGTGAACGTAACCATCGCGGATTAAACGGGAGAGATGTTGCGCTCCTCCAGTGTGAATGACCACCGGACCTGCCGTTACTACCACTTTACCGCCCTGGTCGCGAATTTTACGCATTTCCCAGGCAATCTGCTCCACGGTTAACTCGACTCGGCGCTCGCTGGAAACCCCCGCACCCATAAAGGTAAATTCCTGGGTGCTGTTGCGTTGTTCCCTGGATTCCGCCTGTCGGATAGTACGGATGCCCTCAACTCCCACCATAACGCGATCGCCAGCTTTTAAATCCCGCAGCAGAGTACATTTCGCGGTTTTGCCTTCTGGACTTTCAGTGACGACGATGGCTGCATCCATGCGTTGATTTTCCACCCGCACCCATTCACAGTTAACCCGCACTTCCGTGGGATAGATGGTGCTGACATAAAAATCATCGGGAGCGACCCCATCTTGAGCGACAATGGCGGTATTGACATCACAGATTTCTTGGGGACGAGCGGCCGCACCGAGGTCGATCAATTGTACCATGATCTCCTCCATTACCTCGTGAGAGGGTGCAGAAACGCGCACTTCGGCCGAGGAGGTACTTTGGCGCTCAATCCCTAAGGTGAAGTTTAAAACCTTGAAGCTGCCCCCATTTCCCACCACAACATCGAGAGCTTTATTCATAATTCCCGCGTCGAGCAGATGACCTTCTAACTGGAGAATGCGACTTTCAATGGTGACATTAGCGTGATGGTCTGGAATTAAGGGTTCCGTGGTACGCAGGGTTAAACATTTGGCCGCACCTCCTGCTTTTAAGAACTCCGTCAGGGGAGTTTGTACCACTTCAAACCCTTTTGCAGCTAAGTTATGTTGTAAGTCGTCACTAATTTTATTCATGACGATTACTTGACCGATATTCACAGCATTACAAGCAAAGTTAACCGCATCTGCTTCTTCAACGATAATGCGTTTTTCTTCGGGAATTTTTAACTCAATTAATCGATTAGAATAGGCATCAAAAGCATCGGGATAGTAGAGTAGATAACCGCCACTAAGGGGACAAAAACAGGTATCAAGGTGATAAAAACGTTCATCGATTAAACGTAGGGATAAAACCTCGATATCGAGCCATTTAGCGATTAAAGGGTGGGAATCTAACTCAGTTCTGAAGCCATATCCTGCCCATAACCAACGTCCTTCCCGATCTAATAATGCGTCTCCTGCACCTTCAAAGGGTAAATCTTTGGGCAGTTCGTGAACTGTAAAACCGTTATCTTCAAACCACTGTTTAAAATAGGGTTCTTCTCCCTGTCTTTCTTTGTGTAAAAAGCGACTGAGAACGACTATTTTTTCCAGAACTAAACCTGCATTAGCGGTAAAAACCATGTCGGGCCAGCCTTTTTCTGGTGGGACTAAATCCACGAGCGCCCGATCTTTGAGAACATGATAAAGCTGCTGCCATTGTTGCCTAGCTTTTTCTTGGGAAGATTTGTGAATGTTGCCCTCCATCCACGGATTAATCACATAATCCACATCGTAATGATCGGGAGAACACATCAAAAAGCGAATAGTTTCAGTCATATTTTTTGACAATGAATATTCAGTATAAGTAGTCTGGAGATAAGTTTAGACCAATCTTCCATTATACTCTACTTTGCCCCAAAATATGACTAGGCCTAAGATTAGGACAATTTCCACTCTACAAGCTAAAAACAGCCTGATTCTAGCCGATAACTGACGGCTAGAAGCTTAAATTATTGTAAATCCTGATGTTTAAATAACCCCATAAATTTCGATTTGCGTCCATGTTCCTTAATTAAACTTTCCCGATAAGTTTGCCATTCTTCCCGTCTTCCTGACATATAAAAGGCATTACGAGCTTTTTTCAGCCATTTAATCGTTTCTTCGTAGCGATCTGCCTTTTTTTCGTCGAGTATCTTTTCCGCAGCAGGACGTACATGATCGATCAACCAGTTAGGATCGACGGTAGCAGCCGCATCCATTATCCGCCAAATTAGGTGAGACTGCACATAGGAATTATCAGAAACGACTTTAATTGCATCTCTAACTAAATTTTCGTGGGGAAATATATCGATTTTAGCCTCTGTGGAACGCCCACCGCTAAACCGGTTGGGTTGACCCAAGGAAACCCAACAAAAAGTCATGAGAGCAGGGGAATAGCGATCGCCATTCGGGAGAAGAATAATGTCTGGGGGAAGTTCAGTTATTAACCGAATTAAGCTGTTTTTGCAGTGCCACAATGCGATCGCTTGTAGCCGGATGGGTGCTGAGAATTGTCGGGGTAGAACCCCCCTGTTGTGTTAATTTTTGCATAAAGGAGATCATCGCCGTGGGTTCATAACCAGCCCTGGCCAAATTTGTTAAACCCAGTCGGTCCGCTTCTAATTCATCCTTGCGACTATTGGGCAGATTATAGGCGAGATTAACCGCCAATTGTACCCAAGTTTTTGTCTCTAATCCCGCCGCACTGAGAAGTCCTTGGGCGAGGGCAGTATTGCGTAATTGGGTGATAGAATGACGACCAACGATATGGCCGATTTCATGGGCAATCACGCTGGCTAATTCGGCCTCATTATCAGTAGTTTTAATCAATCCCGTGTGTAAATAGACAAATCCGCCCATAGTTGCGAAGGCGTTAATGCTATTGTCGCGCACCACTTGAAAAGTGTAGGGAAGGTCAGGGCGATCGCTAGTTGCCGCTAATTGCTGCCCGATTTCTTGGACATATTGGTTAATTCTGGCATCTTTGGACAGTTTCACCTTACCTGATTCTAATAAACCTTGATTAATCTGCCTACCGATGGCGACTTCCTGCTGAGGAGAAATAGTGGAGAGTTGAATAACTTGCACACCCCGAAAAAGTAAATCCATCCACGAGAGCGCGGAACTGTTTTGGGGATTGATAATCCCGATACTCAGGCTCAGCAGCAGAGAAATTATTGTTAATAGCCAAAAACGGGAGAAAATAAGGCGCATAGACGATTCGATCCCATAAAAACCTCATTCTTATTCTAGACATTGTCTATCACCCTTTGTCTGTTACTGTCCCCGATTGGTTTGATAGACGTAAAAGTTAAATAAATCGAATAAACTGCCAACAAAAGCAAAAGTAACAGCGATGGTTAACATTCCTTGTAGGGGATAACCGCTACCAAAAATGGTTAAAAATTGCAGGATTTGGCTAAAAACAGTCTGAGAAACCCAAGTAAAGCCGGGGACGTGACTGGTGGCGAATAAAGCAGTTAAAATCGAACCCACCAGGAGGACGGGAGCAACAAAACTTAATAGGGTGGAAAATAGCAGAGAACGGAGCAAAGTAAGCATGGGTGCTGATCTCCAGAGAATTGGGGCGCGATCGAACGGGAATAAGAATTTATACTCGCTCCCCTCTAGGATATACGTTCATCTCCGATAGGGACGGTTTTTTAAAAAATCTTAAAATATCATTAAGATTCTTGGTTAAGAAAAATATGGCAGAGGAAGTCCCCACAGGAGCGTACACCGGTGGGGATGCAGCGACTGCCTCCTTTCCGCTTGCTCAAATCCTCTGCTATAACGTTGACCATTAACTGCCCGAAGCGGATAAAACCAGAGGATGATAGAAAAGTTAGAATTACCCTTGCAACTATGACCCTAGATATTATCCCCGAAGGGGAAGAACGCAAAGTAGAAGCTGTCAGTAGTGCCGCTATTGATGGGGCGCCGATCGCCTATATTGTTGTCTTAGCCGCCATTGTCACTACCCTTTCTTTTATTCCCTTCTCCATTGTCCTCGCTTCCGGCGGTAGTATGCCCCTCAGTCAAGCGGTTTTTCCCCTCTTGGGTTGGTTACTCGGCCCGATCGCTGGGGCGATCGCTAGTGGCATTGGGTCCTTAATTGGGGCTTTTCTTGCCCCCTACACGGCAGGAATTCCCGCTATTTCGGTCTTTGGGGCGATTTTGTCTAGTTTTGTGGCAGGAACGATGGTTTTAGGCAAAAAACGCCGTTATTGGTGGTTAGGATTGACGTTAATTTTTCTGATTCCCCTGTTTATCTACGCTAACCGGGCGATCGGACTGAACGGCATTTCGCCACAAGTCTTTATTGCTGGGGCTTTCGTCGATTGGTCGGCTTTGGTATTATTTATCCTACCAACCCGGACTCTTTTTCCTCATTGGATCAAAGGTAGCAATTTAGCCCTAGTAGCGGCGGGAATTTTTGGGGGTACCTGGACCGCCAGCGGCCTCTCCCATTTAGGAGCCGTCGCCATTACCTACTCGATTTTTAACTGGCCAGAAGAAGTCTGGATCGCTTTAATTGGGATCGTTCCCATAGAAAATCTGATTCGTTCCCTCGTCGGTATGGTGATCGGTTGTGGTGTCATTGCCGGTTTACGGGCGATCGGTCTAGTCAAATCACGGGAGGCGATCTACTAAATAGGAAGTTTTCCCTTTGGGGAGTGGGGGATCGGGTGTCGGGGTGGACGCAACGGTAAGACTTCTGGGGTCGCACCCAACCCGACACCGAAAAAAAAGAGAACTAGCGTTTTAGCCAACTCATCATCGCCCGCAGATCTTGGCCGACTTCTTCGATCGAATGTTCTGCTTCTTGACGACGCATAGCGGTGAAACCAGGTTTACCAGCTTGATTTTCGAGGACAAACTCTCTGGCAAATTGTCCCGATTGAATTTCCAGGAGGATTTTCCGCATTTCGGCCTTAGTCGCTTCTGTCACCACCCGCGGACCGCGAGTGTAGTCACCGTACTCGGCTGTATTGGAAATACTATCGCGCATTTTGGCTAAACCGCCCTCGACGATCAGATCGACGATCAGTTTTACCTCGTGTAAACACTCAAAATAGGCTAATTCGGGCTGATAACCGGCTTCTACGAGGGTTTCAAAGCCAGCTTTAATTAAAGCACTTAAACCGCCGCATAATACTGCTTGTTCGCCAAAAAGGTCGGTTTCTGTCTCCTCGCGGAAAGTGGTTTCCAAAACCCCGGCCCGAGTGCCACCAATACCTTTAGCGTAGGCCATTGCCCGATCGCGTGCTTGGCCGGTAGCATCTTGATAGACGGCGAATAAACAGGGGACCCCTTGACCTTGTTCGTAGGTGCGACGGACGAGATGGCCCGGTCCTTTGGGGGCAACCATAACCACATCGACATTATCCGGGGGAACCACTTGACCAAAATGAATATTAAAGCCGTGGGCAAAAGATAACACCTTGCCTGCGCTTAAATTCGGGGCAATTTCGTGGAGATAAATCGTTTTCTGCACTTCATCCGGTAAGAGGATCATGATCCAGTCGGCAATTTTAGCGGCTTCGGCCACATCATAAACCGGAATACCGGCTTCTTTGGCTTTGATGGCCGATTTACTGCCGGGATATAGACCAACAATCACATTAACGCCACTATCCTTGAGATTTAATGCGTGGGCATGACCCTGGGAACCATAACCAATAATAGCGATCGTTTTCCCCGCTAATAAGTCTAAGTTGGCATCCTCATCATAGTACATTCGTGCCATCGAACTCGCTCCTTAAATTTTTTTGTCACTGTGCAAACTCCTAATTATACGCGAAAATCACGCCCGTCAGAAGCATTTGATCGCCTATTTCTAGGAGTCAAGAAAAAATAGTGTCGAGAAAATTTGAATTTTCTCGAGATATTTGGGTACTCTAACTAGGGAAAGCTGACTTGATCTAGTGGAGCAGAAGGGGGGGATAATGGCCAATTTTTAGCTTGGACTTGGTTCTTTCACCAAAATTGATTACAATATCATCATCAATAGCTGCTTCCTCTGCTCCTATCCAGTTAGGATTAACCTCGGTCTGAACACAGATAATCAGGTTAATATTAGTGCAGAAATAGCTTCTCTCCCCCTCGATTTTCACCTGTTCTGGGTAAATTACCCAGTTAGGATCGTTTATAGACTGATTTACTGCCTTGATCGATACTAAATAAAATCAGGTGAAAAGATCAAGATTATTGGCTTTGTTGATCACCAATTCCCTTAGAGCTGTCCCGAAAAATGTATGGTAAGTTTTTTTAAGAAGCTATTGACAAAAAAAACTCAAGGTATTGGGTTAGAGATTACCCCAGAGCGCCTTAACGTGGTTCAGATCGCCAAACAGAAACAAAATTATAAATTAGTTAAATGTTGTTCGTCGGATATCCCAGAAGGCATCTTTGAGGAGGGAAAAATCGTCGATTCCGTCGCTTTAGCGGAATTAATCCAAGAAGTCCTCAAGGAAAATAAAATTACTAGCAAACGAGTCGCTACTGCTGTCCCCATGCGCGAGTCAATTATCCGGATTATCCCTATTCCCTCGGAATTGGACGATGAGGAATTGCGCGATCTGGTCTTAAATCATGAAGCTAATTTATACCTTCCCTATCCGCGGGAGGAAGTGGATATCGACTACCAAAAACTGGGCTACTTTCAGGATGAAGACGGGATCGAAAAGGTGCAGGTTTTGCTGGTAGCTACTCGTCGGGAGATCACCGATGCCTATATGGAAACCCTGCAACGGGCAGGATTACAGGTAGATGTGCTAGAAATTAATAGTTTTTCCCTAATTCGGACGATTCGCGATCAGTTGCGACAGTTTAGTTCCAATGAAGCTACCGTTATTGTCGATATAGAATTTGATAACACGGAAATTGCCATCGTGGTGGACGGCGTTCCCCAATTTTCCCGCACTGTCCCCATCGGCACTTTCCAGCTACAAAACGCCATTTCCAGGGCGATGAATTTGCCCACCCCCCGCAGTCCTGAGATTCTTTTGGGGATGACAATCCCGATCACTGCCTTTGATAGTCTTGACACCAATACCGGTGCTTCCAGAACCTTTACTACCGCCGGGATTGCGGCACTGATGCGGGTTTTAGGGGAATTAACCGATGAATTGCGGCGATCGATTAATTTCTATCTTAACCAAAGTGATGAACTGGAAATGGAAATTGTCCAGTTACTTTTAGCCGGTCCCGGGGGCGGTTTAGCGCAACTAGACGAATATTTTACTCAACGTCTCAGCGTCCCCACCATGGCAATCGATCCCATCACATCACTGAACTTAGATACAACTCAAGAGATTCCTAATGCCGAAAGACCTGGTTTAGGAACAGTCCTCGGTTTAGGATTGCGGGAGGTTGACAATTAGCCAACGTTTTGTTAACATACACTTACATACGCTACTAATTAGGGTTGGCTGAATAATAGTAAAACCCTTTTAAAATAAGGCTTTTGACCTGTTACAATCCAATGTTCATGCTGCGAAAATCGGATTGGGACATTCAAAAACCTGGCCTTATTCTTTTTTTAGTAGATAAACTGGTACAAAGAAGCAGGGCAACAAAGCCTGAAACTCCCGACTCCCGACTCCTGACGACCGGCTACTCACTCCTAACCCCACCAACAAACTTTTTCAGCAAACCCTAAATAAAGAGGTTTTGACAACCAAATTAAAGCATATCTAAAGAGTTTTGGGTTAAAAGTTAAACTTCAGGTTTTCATTCATAACAAATGAACTAACTAATTTTTTGGGGAAAATTAGTTAACCCACGACCATAACATATAATTAATTGGCAAGAGTTCTTTTGATGAAAGGCTATGGGTATCAGCATCCTGAGAATCTGGGCAATCGCAGCTAACAGTTTTCGCGAGGTTATTCGCGATCGCATTCTTTACTTTATCGGGTTTTTTGCCTTGTTGATGGCCTTCGCTTGGCGTTTATTACCAGAAATTGCGGTGGGAACCCATCAGAAAATCTTTCTTGACTTGGGATTAGCCGCTATCGGGTTATTAGGGGTAATTGTCGCGATTTTTGTGGGTACAGGGCTAATTAATCAGGAAATTGACAAGAGAACTATTTTAGTTTTGATTCCTAAACCCCTGAGTCGGGCCGAATTTATCCTCGGTAAACACTTGGGTTTGTCTGGGGTTTTAGCGGTGATGTTGGGGGTAATGTTGGTGATTTACCTGCTGATGTTGCTGGGGATGAAAGTATCTTTTCAAGCTTTACCCCTGATTGTCTCGGTTTTCTATCTCGGTTTGGAATTAATTCTGATCGCAGCCGTGGCGATCGCTTTTGGGGTATTTACCAGTTCGATTTTAGCCACGCTAATGACTTTTGGGGTCTATCTAATGGGTCACATCAGCAAAGACCTGATCCAATTGGGTATAATCAGCAAAAATCCCAATATTCTCGCTATCACCAAAAATATTTATCTAATTCTCCCAGATTTGGAAAGATTGAATTTTAGAAATGAGGCCGTTTATGGTTTGCTCCCTAGTGCTGATGTCTTAATCGCTAATGCCCTCTACAGTCTCGTTTATACTGGTCTATTATTGGGTATCTCCATCCTCATCTTTTCACGACGACAATTTTAAATGGGGTTGCCGAGTCAAGGAATGAATGTCATCGCCATCGATTAGTTTATAGAGATGATTAGCCATGAAATTAAAGGCCCAACTGCATATTTTAAGTCGAGAAGCGGTCAATTACGGACTGGCAACCGTGGTCATGGACGAAGCGGTTAATCCCGTCCTTGCAGCTTTTGCTAGACAGTTAAAACATTTACAATACTATGTAGTTCAGAATAGCCAAGGCGATTGGTTACTAACCACCTTAGCTCATCGGCAGCAGCCAGAACAGGAAAAAAGGGTGATCTATGCTTTTGCTACGGAAAAAATGGCCATATCTGCCCAAAATACTGCTAATTCACCCCTATCAACGCTCCTGATTCCCGTAACCCATCTTTTATTCCAATTATTTGCCGTAGAAAAAGTAGATAGTATTATTTTTCTGGAAAATGCACACACCGCTCAAACAGGAAAAGAAATCTCCCGGATCCAATTAAAGGCTAATATTGAAAAACAACTACAAAAACTGGGGACAATTCCTGCCAATCTTGCTTAATTAGTTATCCTTAATCAAGGCGAATTAGATGTCATACTAAATCCGTTGAGTATAGGCTACATATCAGGAGAGGCAATAGGCACTCTTGCAATAGGCAAAAGGAGAAATAGATAATCAGTCTGTAATAACGAGATTTAGCATTACCACCAGAGACTTTTTAAGCTGGCAACTTGAGTCTAGCCTAATCAGGGAGATTATTTAGAGCCGATCGTATAAACAAGCACCTGAGCCAAACGGCTAGGAGCATATCGGTTACTATAGAGAGTGTCTATTTTCTCAAAACCGACCTATGCTGCGAGAAGATCTTAAGAAAGAATTAGATAAACTAAACGATGATCAACTGAAAAAGATTGCTGATTTCATAGCCGACCTTGAGTTTCAGTCTGGACAAGTCCCATCGTCTGTTCCGCTTTGGCAAAGAGCAACACCATCCCAGAGAGCTAGGGAATTGCGTGAATGGGTGTTACAACTTCCCAAAGATAGTCCGAGTCTAGGAGATGAAGCCTTTAGTCGCGATAGTATTTACGAATGATGACGAGATATTTACTTGACACTAATATTGTTATGCGATTGTGCAATTGTTCCGACCTACAGCATAAGCTGGCAACCAATGCAGTTTCTCGTCTGCTCATGCAATCAGATGAATGTTTCCTTGCGACACAAGTAATAATTGAGTTTTGGGTTGTTGCCACCAGACCAACTGAAGTCAATGGTTTGGGTTGGTCTGTAGAACAAACCAGAAGCATGATAGATCAACTTCTCGCTCGTTTTCCAGTCTTGGCAGAATCTCGGCAGATTTTTACAAATTGGCTGAACTTAGTCACAACTAACAGAGTGATGGGTAAACGCACTCATGATGTTCGTCTCGTTGCGGCTATGCTTGCCAATGAAATGACACATCTGTTGACCTTTAATCCCAGTGATTTTGCGGGTATATCAAGTATTACCCTAACTCATCCACAAGATTTGAACCCGTTTGATACTAATGAGCCATAGTGTTGGCGAGCGCCGCATAACTCAATCGTTATCAATAGGGAAAAGTTAATTATCTGCAATGGCCTTTTTTACTCTTACTCAGATTACCATGACCGAGCCAACCCGATTAAACTATCACGATACCTATTCTTGTCCCGTCTGTCGCCATGGTAAAATTGCCACTTTACCACTAATGGAAGCCTATGCTTGTAACTTTTGTCAACACATTTTTACTGCTAATTTAGAAAGACAGCTTTTAAAAATGGCCGATAGTCAATTACCCTTAACTTGGTATTGGAATGGTAAGTATTGGCAGGGTTTACCGAGAGAAGGAATCGAGATGGCAGGTTTTTACTTAATTATCGGTTTAGGATTTGTGATTTTTCCCACAGCAATTGTGGCTACGGGAGCCTATCTTTTTCCTCCGGTCGAGGGGAGTCCTTTGTCATGGGTGCCTCTATTTTGGTCGATTTTAACCTTTATTTGCCATGGTATTTGTTTACTCTGGTTAATTATCGAATATTATCAGTTTCCCGTTAATATGTATCTACGGGCCTTGGCCCGTCGTTGGCAAAATTCTTTTGTTACCCGATTATTATCCTAGGGGTTATTTAATCCTAGAAAGGGGAGCAGGAAGTGGGATGTAGGGTGTAGGGTGTGGGGTGTGGGGTGTGGGGATAAAAAATTTGATAACTGATAACTGATAACCGATAACTGATTACTGTTCCCTAAATTGTCCCTAAAGGACAAAATTGACCCGATAATTCTAGTTTATTGTTTTGCAGCAGATATAAACCGTACTCAATTCCTTCTACTACTGCTTGATAGGAAGCTTCTAAAATATTACTAGACACTCCCACAGTAGTCCATCTTTGTTGACCGTTACTGGACTCGATTAAAACCCTAGTTTTCGCTGCCGTCCCCGAACCACTATCGAGAATTCTCACTTTATAATCGGTCAGGTGAAAGTTAGCAATTTCGGGATAGAATTTGACTAAAGCCTTTCTTAAAGCCCGATCTAAAGCAGCCACGGGCCCGTTACCTTCGGCCACTTCTAATAAATCTTCCTCTTTTACCTGTACTTTAATTGTCGCAATCGCATTACCACTATCCCGCAGCATATCACAATAAACTTGGAATCCTTTTAATTCAAAAAGGTGACTTCTCTGTCCCAAAGCTTCCCGCATTAATAACTCAAAACTAGCTTCGGCTGCTTCAAATTGATAACCCTCACTTTCCAAGATTTTTAAACGTTCCAATATTTGCCGACAGGTGGGATCATCTTTATTTAAATCGATGCCAAAACTACGCGCTTTCGCTAAGACATTACTTAATCCCGATTGGTCAGAAATGACGATGCGGCGCTGATTCCCGATCGCTTCTGGATTAATATGTTCGTAGGTGAGGGGATTTTTCGCCACCGCAGAAACGTGAATACCGCCTTTATGGGCAAAAGCGGAACGTCCGACGAAGGGAGCATGATCATCCGGGGCTAAATTGACCATTTCGCTGATTTTTCGGCTAGTTCCCGTCAATCGGCCTAATTGATTTTCTTCTAGGCAAGAAAATCCCATTTTTAACTGAAGATTGGGAATTAAAGTACATAAATTGGCATTGCCGCAGCGTTCCCCATAACCGTTAATTGTGCCTTGAATCATGCGTGCGCCCTCGTTAACTGCCGCTAAAGAGTTAGCTACGGCGGTTCCTGCATCATTATGAGCATGAATGCCTAATTGAGGCGCATTTTCCTCATCAGGATCGATACCCAATTGCTCCCGCACTTTCTCCACAATAGGGGCGATTTCTTGGGGCAAAGTGCCACCGTTGGTATCACAGAAAACTAACCATTCGGCCCCAGCATCCCTGGCGGTTTTGAGGGTTAAAAGGGCGTATTCGGGGTTATTTTTGTAACCATCAAACCAATGTTCGGCATCATAAATGACTCGTCTTCCCTGACAGCGTAGATACTCGATTGTATCTCCTATCATGGCTAAATTCTCCTCCAAACTGGTTTTTAAGCCCTCTGTGACGTGCAGATCCCAAGATTTGCCGAAAATTGTCACCCAACGGGTTCTAGCGGCGAGAATGGCGGTTAACATCGGATCTTCTCGGGCTTCGACATGGGGACGACGCGTGGAACAAAAAGCGACTAATTCCGCTTGTTTTAGGGGTTTTTCGTGCATTTTCCAGAAAAATTGACCGTCCCTAGGGTTCGCGCCCGGCCAACCGCCTTCGATAAAAGGAATACCCATCCGATCTAATTCCCTAGCGATTTTAATTTTGTCTTCTAGGGAGAGGGAAATACCTTCTCGCTGGGCCCCATCCCGGAGAGTAGTGTCATAGACCCAAATGCGCTTACCATTGTTCATAGAAATAGTCAATAGGTGTTAATATTAATTAATAACTGTAGCGACTTAAAATCACGCCCCTAATGCCTAGAATAACAGTTTACGGTCAAACAATCACCTGCGATCGAGGTGAAAATCTCCGTCGTATATTATTAAAACATGACATTTCTTTGTATAATGGCGGTTCCAAGTTAATCAATTGTCGCGGCATCGGCAGCTGTGGAACCTGTGCGGTGGCAATTGTGGGCGAAGTTTCTGCTATCAATTGGCAGGAAAAAGCTCGTTTTTCTTTACCTCCCCATAACCCCAATAATAACCGTCGTCTTGCTTGTCAAGTCAAAGTTTTTGGTGATATTGAAGTAACTAAATACGATGGTTTTTGGGGACAAGGAGACTCAGTGATCAGTAATCAGTGATCAGTTATCAGTGATCAGTTATCAGTTATCAGTTATCAGTGAGCAGTATTAAGTATTAAAGTGTTAAAGTATTAAGTGGCAAGTTCGGAGCCTTCTTTTCACTGTTTACTGTTTACTGATTAAGGTTATCAAATGAACGAGACAATAATTTTTCGGATATCACCAATAATTCGGGTAACTTTATTAAGTTTATATGTGGCGTTAACCATCCCTTTACCCTTTTTAGCAAAAGTCACTAATTCCCCCGTTAATCCCAATTTTCTTTGGTTAGGAATCAGCTTAGGATTAATCGCTTTATACGGAGCTTTAAGTGAAAGAGTGATTTTATCAGAGACAGGGATACAAGTTACCTATCCCCAATGGTTTCCTGCTTTTCTTCGCTCTGGTTGGTGGTTAAATTGGACAGATATAAAAGAACTTAAATGTCGCAGTACAGGACAGGGTGGTTTAGTCTATTATTTCCTTGATCGCTCCGCAGAAAAAGCCTATTTATTGCCGATGCGAGTGGTGGGATTTAATCGCATGGTCAAAATAATCGAGGAAAAAACTAACTTGGATATGACCGATATTCGCCCCCTTTCTCAGCCTTGGATGTATGGAATTCTTTTTATTCTCACCCTATTTTTATTATTAGTCGATGGGTGGACTATTGCTACGGCGAGAACTATTATTCCCTAATAAATTCGGCTCAAAACGTAATCCACTAGCTCGATTAGCACCTCTTTTGAGGGAGAAGAAGCTAAACAGTCAAGGTGTTTTAAGGCACTTTGACCGTATTGACTGGCTAACTCTTTTGAGCGAGGAATCCCTTGGCTAGAGTGAATAAAATCAAGAGCTTTTTCGATGTCTCCTTCCTGACTAAATTCCCGTTCGATTAACACTTCTATATAGGGATTTTCCTCCATAGCAAAGAGAGCGGGAGCAGTGATATTACCACTGATCAAATCGGAGCCAGAGGGTTTTCCTAATACTTCCGTGGGGGAGGTAAAATCGAGAATATCATCGACGATTTGAAAAGCTAATCCTAAATTGCGACCATAATTATATAAATGATGATTAACTTCAGCCGATTGCTCGCTTAATACCCCAGCGGCTTTGGCACTATTGGCAATTAAAGAAGCAGTTTTGTAGTAACTTTTTTCTAGATAAGCTTCCAGGGAGATACTGGTATCAAAGCGATTAATTCCCTGTTGAATTTCCCCTTCAGCAAAATCGCGAATCACTTCTGAGAGCAATTTTACCACTTCTAAATTATCTAAATTAGCTAGATACCAAGAGGATTGAGCGAAGAGAAAATCCCCCGCTAAAACCGCCACGCGATTGTCAAATAAACTGTTAACGGTGGGAACACTGCGCCGCAATTCTGCCTCATCTACCACATCATCATGGACAAGACTGGCAGTGTGAATCATCTCCGTGATTTCCGCTAATCGACGATGACGGGGAGTGATATCCCGGTCTAACATGGTAGCGCGAGATACCAGCAACACGATCGCCGGTCGAACGCGTTTACCACCGGCCTCGAACAAATGTTCTGCTGCCGCCGCTAAAATGGGATGACGAGCGCCGACGAGATTTTTTAAGTTATCGGTCAAAAGACGGAGATCATCGTCAACGGGTGCGAATAAAGAAGTTGTTGGGATCATTGGTTAGCCAATTGGCGAGATAGTTACGAAAGTTTACATATCCTTACATTTATTTTAAGCTAACCGTCCAGACTAGGGAAGGGGAAGCATCAGTGATCAGTGATCAGTAAACAGTGAGGGGTTGGAGGTTGGGGTTTTGGGGTATTAGTTGAAATTTCCCCATCTCCCCCCACACCCCACACCCCACTTCCCTCATCCCTAATTTTTTTCCTGACAAAACTCTTGTCATTGTCAAGACTCTAGGGTAACTTGTATATAAAAATTAATAAAGCGAGAAGTATTAGAACGATGTTGAGACTAATTAGCGACTTTGACGGCCCGATAATGGACGTATCGGAGCGATATTACCAAGTTTATCAATACTGTTTACAGAAAACCGCCTATAAAGGTCAAATTATCGGGGAATTATCGAAAGCGGAGTTCTGGCAGCTAAAACGGGATCAGGTTTCTGAGAAGCGTATCGGGGAAATGTCAGGATTAGATGAAGATCAAGCGCGTAAATTTGCCCATCTTCGTCGTCAAACTGTCCATACTTTACCCTATCTTGTCCACGATCGCCCGGTGGTTGGTTCTTTGGAAACTCTCCAGAAAATCCAAGAGTTAAAGATCGATTTAGTCGTGATGACGATGCGGCGGGTATCTGAGCTAGATCATGCCTTTAATCGCCACGATATCGGTCGTTTTTTCGCCGCTAATCGTCGTTATTGTTTAAATAACAATTACACCAAAACCAACGACGTGCGCGACAAAACCCTGCTTATGGCTAAGGCCGCTAAAGAACTGCCGGCGGCTGCCGATACTTGGATGGTGGGGGATACGGAAGCGGATATTGCCGCCGCTAAGAGCCAAAATATCAAGGTTATTGGCGTATTATCGGGGATTCGCAGCCGTTCCCGTTTAGAGAGCTACGAGCCTGATTATATCGTCAATAACCTTGGGGAAGCAGTGGACGTGATCTTAGGATCCCTACGAGCGTTCGGTTAACGGAAAAAACTACTAATCACCCAAAAGATCAGAAAAGTGATGAGCGCATAAATTTGGCGATCACCGAAAATATTCAAATCAGCCTTGGCCGCTAAACTGGCTAATCCCGCTCCCAGAGCGACGCCTAGCACTAAACCAGCGAGAGTGAATAGTAAGGCGCGGCCAAAACGTTTTTCTTTGCGGTTGAAAAAATAGATATTAACGAAAACGCCAAAAGCTAAGAGCAGCGGTAAAAGGGAGCCACTGGGATCGGGAACTAACAGCGTTATTGCTCCTAAACAAGCGTAAATCACTGCTGGTACACCGATATCCTGTGCAGAAGGTGTATCGATTGAGCTTCGCCACCAGTTAGGAGATTTACTGCTAGTAACTGGTTTACTTTCCACCGGAATCGTCAGACGTTCGGGAAAACGAATGCGATCGGGTACTTTAATCCTACCTTCCTGTCGCATCCGCAGTCGATCCATGAGGACAGAATCGTAGGCCGCCTCGATCGATTCGACAATTTTGCTATCATTCTGATACTGTTGCACCAGTCTTTGTTTGGCCTCTTGAATTTCTTCAAAAGAGGATTCTTCAGTAACCCCAAGTTGTTCGTAGGGATTCTGTTCACTCATGAACATACCTCCTTAATTATGCTCCCGATAGTCATGATCTTAACCCGATGTTCTGTAGTTTAACTTGAGATGCAAGCTTATTTAAATTAATTAAGTTTAGCGAAAATCTGGCTAGAATCGATCGCTTCGTAGGGATAACCACTGGCATCTAAAAGGCTTTTTTCGGCGATTTCTCCTTCCTTAACGATAATTAAGCGGTTTTTGCCACCGTAGGCTTTAATTGTGACAATTTCTAAAGCAAATAATCCTGGGGAGAAACGGGGATTTAAGGCCCCATCGTACTCGAATTTACTCTGCATTAACTGCAAAGCATAGACGCTACTGCTATCAAAGGATGCTGCCTCCCGCAGGGTTTTGGCCCGCAGCACTGGGATTAAATCGCCAAAAGGAATAGAAATCGTTTGCCAAGTGCGATCAAGTGTATCAAAAGAATAACAGTAACCGATGCCGTCCCAACGTCCTTCACAACGCAGAATTAATTTATAGCGTTTTCCGTCCCCTTGTACCTGTAATTCTATTCCCTCGTAGTTAGATAAATTTAGGGGAGGATTCAGGTTTCTGGTACGAACTGAGGCAAAACCGCCGTTATTTTCAGTTCTAACGATACCAGAAAAGAGAGCGCGTCCTCCGGTTAGGGTTATCTGACTCTCGCTCACTCCTCCCATTACCACATCATCCACCGCACCCCAGATTTCTTTTATATCACTGCTGGGATTGCTAAAGTCAAAGAGGGTTTTTTGAGCGGTTATACCGGCATTTTTCAGTAAATCAAGTAAATTAGCTAAACTATGGCGGTTATTCTCCCCTTGACAGTAGATAATCTCATCAATCCCCATGAACAATTGCGGGGTTTCCAGAGTGAATAAATCGACATTTTCAGCAAATAATTGACGTGCAGACTCGATATTATCGACTAAAGCGCGAATTTGATAGTTTTGCTGCTGTAGTTGAGCGATTACCTTTCTACCGATCGCGTTTTCACCACCAATGACTAAAATAGTCTTCATGCCTTGCTCATTTGTTAGCTGAATTTTTTTATCTTCCCCGAAACCGAGCAGTTTTTGCAGACAACTCCAGAGGGGAATACTATCAAAATAGTCCAGAGTTTGCCAAAATCTCTGAAAATCCCAGTTTTTTGACTCAGCCATAAATTTTATCTCCTTACTGCCATTAATTTTTATTTTATCGAGTTAATTTGGCTGTTTGAGATCAAAAGCTCTCCTGTAAAAATCAAAAATCTTCCGTTAGGTGAGGAAACTCCGAGACAGGAGGAGAAAAAAGACAAGAGACAACTATCCTACCCATAAAACCGAAGATGATGTCAAATTTATCTGTGCTTTTAGATATTTTAACCCGATAGCGGCTCGAGAACTTACTTTTGCGGGAGGTCTATTAATTTTGGCTCTCTTATTCTTCGTCTGATCAGTTTAACTTAATATAGGAGCGATCGATCTTTGTGTCCTTTGTGTCTTTGTGGTTCGTTCTATTCGCTCGTACCCAGCAAACCCAAGAGGGCCTATTTTTGCTTTGTTCGATTCCATACTATCTAAGTTTCTAAGCTGATTCAAACTACTAATTTGCCATAACCAGTCTAGGATAGCCAACGGAAGGATGCTGCAAAAGTTGTGGAGTTAATTAACAATCATCCCCGAAAATGTCTTGACTATCGAACCCCCTTTGAGGTATTTTATCAAATATGATCGAATAGTGATGCAATTCAGATTTGAGTTTACTACAAATTTTTTTAATCATCATGCCACAACAATCCTTAATCCCTAAAACCCCGACAGAGCAAGCCATCCCCACTCCTGCGGCACAAAATAGTTTAAATGTCAAGCTTTTAAAAAAAATATTTCTATTTTCTCCCCTGTTATTTTGGGGATTATTTGGTTTAGCAGTTAGCTCGGTGAGAGCAGTGGAAAACCTACAATGTCCTGTCATTTCTAAGGAAGAAGTTGATACTAATGCTCTCAAAAGAGAAATTGCTAATTATTCGGCCACTCTGCGAGTCTATCCTAGCGATCCGGGTACGATTAGACTTTATCTTCAACGGGGAATAGCGCGAGAAAAAATCAACGATCAAAACGGTGCGATCGATGATTTCAGTCAATACATTTGGTATAGTAATTATAATGCTCCTGGATTCAAAGATCGACAGTTACTAGCTCAAGCCTATTATCAAAGAGGTAAGTTAAAGTTAGCCATGGCTAAGGAGCAGCGTCAGCTAAAATTATTAGAAGCTGCTCGCTCAGATTTTCAGCAAGCCTTTAAATATAATCCCAATAAAAGTGAAGTTTACTTTAACCTAGCAATTATTGCCTCTTTGCTCAATCATCAATCCTTAGCTTTAGATTATTACCAGCGTTTCATCGGTTATGAAACTGAGAATTATCGCGGCTATTATCATCGAGGAAACCTTTACTCTCACTTAGGCAATTATGCGGCGGCTATCAAAGATTATAATCTGGCCATTTCATACCAACCCGATCTAATTGAAGGCTATTATAATCGGGCCATAGCTTTAGAAAAAATAGGCGGCAAAAGAGAGGCTTTTAAGGATTATAAAATCGTTTTAAAATGCTCACCTAACTTATTTTTAGCCAAGAATGCTCCTAGCAGTTATCAAAACCGCGCCAGAGTACAAATTGAAATGGCTGACGAGGAAGTCGAATTAGCCAATTTATCGAATAATTCCCCCGAAGGATATCAAACAGCGATCGAGTATTATAATGGAGCCATCAAAGACTTAGCACTTGTCATCCGTATTAATCCCAACTACGATAAAATTCCCCATGCTAGAGCATTTCTTAAACGGGGTTATGCTCACCTAAGACTCAACAATAATCAAGGGGCAATTCAAGATTATAACCAAGCAATTTATCTGCAACCCCAAGACGCAAAAGCCTATGTATATCGTGGGTTAATGCGAGCCAATAAATATCAAGAATACGCAGGAGCTTTAGAGGATTTTACTGCGGCAGTGGCACGAAATCGTCATGATGCAGCCGCTCACTATCATCGGGGGTTAGTGCTGTATAAATTGGGGCGTTATCAGGAGGCAGTAGATAATTATAATATTGCCTTAGCCCAAGATGATCGGATTAATACACCTAGTTTTACTTCTCGCTCTGTCTGTAGCGAAAATATCCAAGAATCTGCCGACAAAAATTATTTTTATGACTCCAGAGAAACCGATTTTCGTCCTAATTATAACGTCTCTTGTCATGCTCAAGCCCGGGGAGATGCTTATTTTGCTCTGAAAAATTTTGCCGCAGCCGAAAGAGATTATACTACTTATATAGTTGCCTATCCTAACGATCCAGAAGGGTATCATAAACGGGCCAATGCGCGTTTTGAAAAAGGGGATAAACAGGGAGCGATCGAGGATTATAATGTATTTCTACAAAAAGTCCGCGATGCGAGAATTTTCTATAGTCGTGGTAATAGTAGCGCTGACGTGGGAGATGATCAAGGAGCAATTACAGATTATCTGCAATCTTTGAGCATTAATCCTATCGATGTGACAGTGTATAGTAATCGGGGAAATGCACGCACGGATACCGCTACTATTCCCGATAATGTACAAGTAACACCGAGAATATCGGAGAATCCGATCGCCTATAATAATCGTGGTATTATTCGACGACAAACTGGTGATAAAGAGGGTGCTTTAGAGGATTTAGATAGGGCAATCAGCTTGAATTCCAATAACCCAATCCCCTATAATAACCGGGGAGTTATTCGCTTTGATTTGGGAAATAATACTGGTGCTTTGGAGGATTTAAATATGGCTATTGCTCTCCAGTCTAACTATGCTGAAGCTTACTATAATCGAGGTTTAGTTAAGGAAAAAATGGGCGATAAGAAGGGAGCGATTGCGGATTATCAATTAGCAATTACTTATCGTCCCAATTATGGCGAAGCTTATTATAACTTGGCTCTTGCCACCTACGATGATAAAAATCCTAGTAGTCGAGTAGGGAGCCTTAACTATTTGCAAAAAGCCGCTAATGCTTTGATAAAAACTGGTAATTTAGAACTGTATGAACGCGCGGTAGAATGGATGTTAAAAATGCAGTAATTTGTCTAAAAAATAAGCTCATTTTTGACAAAGGCTTCAAGATTTTATCATTGATTAGCTTTCTTGCATAATTAATTTTTGGGGGGTCAAAAGGCTCCCAGAAAAAATCTGGCAATTCTCCCCCCGAAAAAGAAGGCTATAAACTAAGTACATGAAAGCTTTTAGCTGAACAAATTAGGTTTTATAGCAATTCCATTTGATACGTAAATAGAGCTTGCTATGGTAAAATAAAAACGGTTCTTCGGTTTGTGTTATGCAATGGACGGGGGTTATAATAGATGTAACCCTTATATAGAAAGACATTTGGCAATTTTTGTCAATTGTTTTTGATCTAGAGCGAACTAATCAATTAAGTCTCTTGCCAGATAAGGATTTAGTCGATTTATGTCCCCCTATCGAACCATACCAAGTAACGAAGAACCTTTCTATCCAGCCGTGATTAATTACAAGAATACGCAAGAGGCTAATCAGCAAATACCGCAAGTACCGCAAGAGATGAAGAATAAAGCTAAGGCAGTCAATATTAATCAGTGGTGTCCTCGTCGAGAGTTAAAACCAGTGGAAGACCCGAAAATTTACGATTACATAGAATGTAAGTGAGTGAATTACTGAATATTAACTTCGAGATATTGAGGTCGATAAGTACGAACGTAATTCAACACCTGGTCGAGATCCGCTCGGTTGGTCAGGGCGATACACCATGAGGTTCCGTCTTCGCCATTGGGTTTTTCAAAGGACGGATCGTAGTGACCCACATTCCGCACCCTAAGTGTCACAACGTCTTAAAAGAGGAAGGGGCGTGAGCCAAAATACTTATCTAGAGGAGTTATACCATTTTTCTTTATTCGCGTCACAACGAATGCAGGCTTGGCAAGCATTCGAGCGTGGATGTCTGTCATGGATTTAGAAATTTGGTATAATCTTACCGTTTTCTACCCCCGAGGAAATTCCCCTTCCGGCAGCAGAATGGGGCCTTGACAAATTAACAGTGATCCGGTATGTGTGGGAAAATTGTCTTAAAATATTATCTACGCTGCTACTATCACTAAACTAAAAAATTAAAGAGCGCATTAGCTTAATCCTTCTCAAAAGTTAAAATTCTATGGCTGAAAGCTTGAACCATAAATCCGAAAAACCTTCTCCCCCTCCCGTACCCCAAGAAAATCCTTGGCTAGAAGCAGTTAAAACCATTGTCACGGCTGGAATTTTGGCCTTTGGCATCCGCACTTTTGTGGCTGAGGCCCGTTATATTCCCTCTTCTTCCATGGAACCCACTCTCCAGATTAATGATCGCCTAATTATCGAGAAAGTTAGCTATCATTTTCAGAAGCCAGAACGGGGTGATATAGTGGTTTTTAGTCCGACAGCCGCTCTAAAAGCTCAAAATTTTCAGGATGCTTTTATTAAACGGGTGATTGGACTGCCGGGGGATAAGGTGCAAGTCAAAAACGGTTTAGTTTACGTCAACGGTAAAGTTTTAGCGGAAAAGTATATCGCCGAAGAACCTAATTATACTTACGGACCGGTGACAGTTCCCCCCGATCAATATCTGGTTTTGGGCGATAATCGCAATAATAGTTATGATTCCCACGCTTGGGGCTTCGTTCCTCGGGAAAACTTAATCGGTCGCGCCGTGGTGCGTTTTTGGCCCTTCAATCGTCTGGGAGGATTTGATAACCCCGACGCTGCCACAAATCAGAATTAATGTCAACAAAATAAATATAAAAATTCCCCCTAGTTTTAGGGGGATTCGAGCATCTATTTGAACATATTACTCACGGAATTGTCCTCATGGATGCGCCATATTGCCTCACCCAGAATCGGGGCAACCGGCAAGACTTTCAGTTGCGGGAAAAAATGGTCTTGTGGGACGGGAATCGTGTTAGTAACGATCACCTCCTCGACTATGCCACTGGATAAACGCTCGATCGCAGGACCGGAAAAAACCGGATGGGTGGCACAAGCATAAACCTGCCGCGCCCCTTTGGCTTTCAGTAACTGCGCCCCTTGAGCGATCGTACCGGCCGTATCGATCATATCATCGACTAAAACCGCCGTTTTATCCTTAACATCGCCGATCAAGTTCATCACTTCCGCCACATTATGGGTTTGCCGGCGTTTATCAATAATTGCTAGGGGCGCATCACTGAGTTTTTTGGCAAAAGCCCGCGCCCTGGCCACCCCACCCACATCGGGAGAAACCACCACGATATCGGGTAATTTTTTACTGAGAAGATAGTCCACCACCACTGGGGAACCGTAAACGTGATCGAAGGGAATATCGAAATAACCTTGAATTTGGGACGAATGCAAATCCATGGCCAACACGCGACTTGCCCCCGCTTCCGTGATCAGATTAGCCACCAGTTTAGCGGCGATCGATTCCCGGCCGGCGGTTTTGCGATCGGCGCGAGCATAACCATAATAGGGAATTACGGCGGTAATTTGTCGGGCAGAAGCACGACGACAGGCATCAATCATGATTAACAATTCCATCAAATGATCGTTGACGGGATTGCAACAGGGTTGAATTAAATAGACATCACAGCCGCGGATCGATTCCTGAATCTGGATGTACAATTCACCATCGGCGAAACGTTTACGAATCATCGGCCCCACATCCATACCCAGATAACGGGCCACCTCTTGGGCGAGAGATACATTAGCGGATCCCGAAAAGAGACGCAGACGATTGCTGTCCGACGCGGCGGGAAACATCGGATGTCGCATCAAAGTAGCAGAATAGCTCACAGCAGATTCTTTACCCTCAAACTCAAGGCACTTTTTTCTATCATCTCAGTTTTGTTGAAAATCTGAGTGGATTTCTTTGTTAGATCTCAATCATAACCAATTACCGATCATTTTCGAGCCGTTGCAGCCCCTTTTAGCAGCAACGGCCATGGCAAAATTGCCGCCGGATTTTGTCAAAACCGATTAACGTTTGGCTAACTTTTTCACCGGTAATTTACGCAGACGGATCGATTTCGGGGTAATTTCCACCAACTCATCTGGTCCAATGTATTCGAGGGCGCGTTCGAGACTCATATCCACGGGGGATTGTAACTGAACCAATTCATCCCCGGTGGCGGAACGATGGTTAGTTAACTGTTTAGTTTTACAGATATTGATCTCCACGTCTTGAGGCCGGTTACTTTCGCCGATAATCATGTTTTTATACACTTTTGTCCCCGGAGTAATAAAGAATACCCCCCGGTCTTCGGCGTTTTTGAGGGAGTAGAAAGTGGCGACTCCTTCCTCAAAGGCAGTAATCACACCATTGTAACGGGTGGCTAATTCCCCGGAGAAAGGACGATATTCGAGAAAACTATGGTTCATAATCCCCTCACCGCGACTCAGACGGATAAATTCCCCCCGGAAACCGATTAAACCCCGGGCCGGAATCACGAATTCCAATTGAGTACGGCCATTGCTGCCCGTCTGCATATCCTGCATTTCCCCTTTCCGTTGGCCAAGACGTTCGATACTGGAACCCACCGCTTCTTCGGGTACATCTAAAACGAGGTATTCGTAGGGTTCGCAGGGTTGACCGTTAATTTCGCGATAGATAACCTGCGGCTGCGATACTTGGAATTCGTAGCCTTCCCGACGCATGGTTTCGATGAGAATGCCTAAATGTAGTTCTCCCCGGCCCGAAACCAGGAATTTCTCGGCAGAATCACTTTCTTCCACCCGTAGGGCGACGTTAGTTTCTAATTCTCGCATGAGACGATCGCGAATTTGCCGCGAGGTGACAAAAGTGCCTTCCTGACCGGCAAAGGGAGAATCGTTCACCGAGAAGGTCATTTGTAGGGTCGGTTCATCGACTTTAATTAGGGGTAAAGCTTGCGGGTCATCGGCTAAAGTTACGGTTTCCCCGATGTTAGCGTCGGCAAAACCAGCCACAGCGACGATATTACCGGCGCTGGACTCGTTTAATTCCACCCGTTTGAGGCCTTCAAAACCAAGAAGTTTTGTTATTTTACCCTTGACAATTGCGCCCGTATCCTTTACTAAAGCAGCCTGTTGACCAGCTTTAATTACGCCGTTATGGATGCGGCCGATAACGATGCGTCCTAAGTATTCCGAATAATCGAGGGTGGTTACTTGCAGCTGTAGGGGTTTGTTAACGTCCCCGGCCGGTGGTGGAACGTGGTGTAAAATCGCCTCAAACAGGGGCTGCATATCTTTGTCTTCGTCTTCGAGGCTTTCTTTGGCGAATCCTTGCATCCCGGAAGCGAACAGAGTAGTAAAATCACATTGGTCGTCATCGGCGCCCAGTTCCACAAACAGATCGAAAACTTTGTCCACGGCTAGGTTAGGATCGACGTTAGGGCGATCGATTTTATTGACCACGACAATCGGTCTTAATCCCTTTTCTAGGGCTTTTTTCAGCACAAAACGCGTCTGGGGCATCGGCCCCTCGTTAGCATCGACAATCAGGATACAACCGTCCACCATACCTAAAACCCGTTCCACTTCGCCACCAAAGTCGGCGTGACCGGGAGTATCGACGATGTTAATCAGGGTGTCTTGGTAACGAACGGCGGTGTTTTTGGCCAGAATGGTGATACCGCGCTCTCTTTCGAGGTCATTGGAATCCATGACGCAGGTGGGTACATCTTCCCCTTCTCGAAAGATTCCCGACTGTTTGAGGAGTGCATCGACGAGGGTGGTTTTCCCGTGGTCAACGTGAGCAATGATAGCAACGTTACGGATAGGCAGAGACATAAAATATTGAAGTAGTCTTAGGTTTATTTTTACGAGTAAACATTTCTTAATAATTCTAGCTTAGACTGACCAGCACCGTTAGCAAATCTTTATTTTTCCTTGGTTTCCCATCAGCAAGCTCTACTGCTTACTGTTGACAGACTCCCCAAACCCTAGGCAAGCAACCCACCCTCGTAGGAGTCGAGACGATAGAAAAGACAACTGGAGGCAGGGGGTAGGGGTAAATTGAAGCTAGAGTGAAAATCCTCTTGAACTTTGTGGGTTAAGCGGGGGGAAACTTGGCGAACAATTTGTGTCAACAGTTTATCACCGGTTTTTTGGAGAATGGAACGGGGAATTTTATGAATAAACTTGGGAAACTTAACCATAACATCCATACGCAGTTCCCAGGTGACTTGGGTGATAACCGCCGGAATATCCCGTCCCTGTTGCCGAAAAATTGCCTCAATTTCCCGACTAGGAGAAGATAGGGGCATTTCCTCTAGTTTCATAATTGCCTGATAATCCACTAGATAGCCCAAAAACGGTTGATCGGGAATGGGAACACTGCGAGTATGATAGACTCCATTGACGGGCAGATCGAGAACCACAGCGATTTTCGGCTCCAGTTCATAGCCAAAAGCTCCATATTTACCGATGGTGATAATATAACCATTGTTACCGAAGGGCAGAGTTTTCATCGGTTCGGCACAACGACAAAACCAACCTTCGTGAGCGCCCAGATAATCGGCAACCTTGTCCTGATTGCTATACATATCCATAGAGCCGGCAAAATGGGTTTGAAAACCGAGAAATTGATTGTCTTCTTTGACTTCTACAGATTCGCGAGCTAGGGAGTTAATGGGGGGACACTGCATGACTTATAAACCTGGCAAATGATAGTGTTAGAAAAATTTGGGGATTAACCGCCAAAGGATCGGGGAAATTTGTAGAATTGAGATTAGTGTAACGTATTGTTAAAAACTATTTGGTCAAGAAGCGATGAAAGCATTTGTAGCAGGAGCCACAGGGGAAACGGGACGGCGAATCGTTGCCCAATTAGTCGAACGTCAGATTCCCGTCCGCGCTTTGGTGAGAAGCCCAGAGAAAGCGGCGGAAATTTTGCCAGCAGGGGTGGAAATCGTCGTCGGAGATGTCCAACAGGCCGATAAGTTAGAGGCACTCATCGCTGATTGTAGCGTTTTGTTATGCGCTACGGGAGCCAGACCGAGTTTTAATCCCACGGAACCTTTGTTAGTGGACTACTTGGGAACTAAAAATCTCATCGATGCCGCCAAAAAGAAAGGAATCGAACATTTTGTTCTCGTTACTTCCCTCTGTGTGTCGAACTTTTTCCACCCCCTCAATCTCTTTTGGTTAATTTTATTCTGGAAAAAACAAGCGGAAGACTATTTAATCAATAGTGGACTAACCTACACGATTGTGCGCCCCGGAGGCCTTAAAAACGATGATAATCTTAATGCCATTAAAATGTCATCCGCCGATACCCTTTCTGAGGGCAGTATTCCCCGCACGAAAGTGGCCTCGGTTTGCGTAGAATCCCTATTTTATCCCGCCGCTAACAATAAAATTATCGAAATTGTTGCTCCCTCAGATGCTCCCAATCTCGATTGGACTCAATTGTTTCAAAGTGTCACCTAAACAGTTATCAGTCATCAGTTATCAGTAATCAGTGATCAGTAGTCAGTGAACTGATAACTCAAATCTGGAAACTAAAAACTCATATCTGATAACTCATATCTGATAACTGATAAGTAGGTATGCGTTAAAAATTATCAGATGCCCCCCTTATTAAGAGGGGATTAAGGGGGGATCGAACCTAAAATCCATTTTTAATTTAATTATAACCAGCTACTTAACTGATAACTGGTAACTGATAATCCGTTAACCTCTTAACCAGTCAAATAATTGACCGAGGGTGATTTGAAAATTCGTCGCAAAAGCGGGGACGGGTAAAAGAGCATTTTCTGATTCAAAAATAGCGATAGTTCGATCACTAAAATAAACAAAGATAATTTCTTCTTCAGGGTCGATTAACCAACCCATTTGAGTGCCGTGATCCAGACAATAAAGGATATTTTTAACAACTTTAGTCTGATTTTGATCGGGAGAGAGAATTTCAATCAACCAGTCAGGAGCGATCACAAAAGTATTTAATACTTTTCCCTCGCCATCGCGGGGAATATTTTCCCAGAGAAAAACTGAAACATCAGGAACTAGAGAACGACTGCCAAAAGTACAACGCAATTCAGGATAGGCACGGGCAATTCGTTGGGGTTTTAGACTAGCGTTAATAGCTGGAACTAAATCACCTTGAATAGTGCTATGTTTACCCTGGGGCATCGGTTTAGGAATAATTTGACCATCAATAAATTCCTTGGCGGGTTTAGTTTCTGGTAATTGCAGAAATTCCCTTATTGTCAGGGAATTATTAACAGTGACAACCATAAAAATTTTTTATTGATCGCTATGATCGTTAATTTTATCGCAATTTCTCCAAGCAGAGAAGATCAAAACAGTTATATAAAAATGTCCGTCACATCGCTGGGACAGGGTTGGGTTTGGTGGTGGTGCAGAAATGCGTGGAACTACACGGTAGCTCGATCGAAATTGCTAGTATCTCCTGTAATGGAATCACTGTCACGATTCTATTACCGAAAGTGGCCTGAAAAAAAATCGGAGCGAGAATCATTCTCAATGGGGGGAAAACTTCCGGGGAAGAAATTAGGAAACACCACCCAGACGGGCATATTCTAAAATTGACTGGCTAAGAGCATCGCGATCATCGCGGCTGAGATAATAATTCCGGCCACCGATATCATTGAGAAATCGCAGTAGGGCAAGACAAGCGGACTCTAGATCCGCTCTGCGTCGGGCAGCCGCTAAAGCTTGTTCAGAGGTGGCATAAACTAGGCAATCGCTAATTCCTTCGCTGCCATCCACTCGCCAACATTGAAAAGAATAACCCTGCATTTCTAGGATCAATTCAATCTGCCAACCGTGATAGTCAAATCGCGTGTAAATCATGTCAAGCAGCCCCGTTTAGGAGAGGAAAGTCACAGGTTTGACCGATCTGATTGTCTAGAAGCCCTGCACCTGTCTAACTTTCTAATTTAACGGGTGATTATGGAAACCCTCTGCAAACTTGGTGCAGATTTCGTGCAGAAATGATTTTGTCCACTGTCTAAAGGCAGATATTACTTTAAGCGATAACCGAGACCGTGAACGGTTTCAATAAAGTCTTCCGGCGCACCGAGGGATTTTAGCTTGTGACGAAGACCGCGAATATGGGAAGTAACGGTTTCCTCGGCTGGAGAATCGTCCAAAGACCAAACTCGCTCAATAATACCCGATCGACTTAAGACCCGGCGCCCATGGGTAACAAGTAATTCTAAGAGAGCGAATTCCTTGGGGGTGAGGGAAAGAAATTGACCGTTATAACTGGCCTCGTGGGTACTGGGATTTAACTGCAAACCCCCCCAAGATAATAAAACACTGCTGGTGCTGCTGCCGCGTCGGATCAAGGCCCGAATCCGCGCCATTAATTCGCCCAAATCGAAGGGTTTAGTGACATAATCATCGGCCCCTGCGTCTAATCCGTCGATTTTATCGATTACCGTATCCCTTGCGGTTAATAATAGGACGGGAACGGTGGCATTAGCAAAGACGGGATGATGGGATTCCGCTCGTCGCAGACGTTGACAGAGCAAAGTTCCGCTTAATTTTGGCAGGGTGACATCGAGAACTAAAAGATCATATTTGCCTAATTCTAGCCAATTCCAGCCTTCTTCTCCGTCTCTAGCCACATCGACAACGTATTGTCGCTCGCTCAAGGCCTCTCGCAAAATCTCGGCTAGTTGCATATCATCTTCTACTACTAAAATTCGCATGGTCTAGACTTGACACTCCCGCCGTCAAGCTGACGCTGTGACGGGGGATTCTTGATTCACAGAAACCCGCTTTTCGGTACAAGTACCAACGAGTCTTACAGTTTCTCCCCAAGCTTGAAATTCCGACTGTCCATCGGTATTTGTTGACAGTATTCTCATACCTTCTTCCCTTACATTCTTAGCGGCGTTTTCATCTCTATCGTGCTGCGTCTTACATTCTGGACAAATCCATTCACGAATACTGAGAGTCAATAAATCATTTTTAAATCCACAGCAAGAACAGAGTTTTGTACTCGGATAAAACCTGTCAACTTCTACAAGTTTTCCTCCCTCTCTTTTTAGCTTGTAGTCCAAGAAATTAAGCAACATACCAAAACCAGCGTCATGTATTGATTTAGCTAATTTAGTCCTTGCTAACCCTTTAATATTCAGATTCTCGGCTACAACGATTTGGTTTTCATCGCATAACTTCCTGGAGAGTTTATGAAGAAAATCCTGTCTAGTATTTGCTATCTTTTCGTGAACCTTGGCTACCTCCTTAATGGCTTTTTGGCGATTATTAGACCCCTTGGCTTTACGAGACAATGCTTGTTGTCTCCGCTTTAAACGTTTAGCATATTTTCTGGTAGGTTTGATTGGGTCAATCTTGTAGGTTGTTTCACCATCAAAAACCGTAACTAAAGAAGATAAACCTAGGTCTATCCCTGATATTTTTAGTTTTTCAATGGTTGTTGAGTCATCCATCTCAAACAAGATGGCAGCAAAATATTTATCTGTACTGGTTTTAGAAACAGTTACGGATTTAATCTTACCATTTATTACTTGAGAAATCTTAGCTTTTACAACCCCTAATTTAGGTAGCTTAATTCCCTTATTTCTAATTGAACAACTTTCAGGATAACGGATTGATTGTTTTTTGTGCTTACTTTTAAATTTAGGGAATTTTGTTCTTTTTGAGAAGAAGTTCTTAAAAGCAGATTCTAAGTTTTTCAATGATTGCTGCAAGGTAGCGGCAGTAGCCTCAGCTAACCATTCAAAATCCAGTTGTTTCTTGAGTTGGGTAAGGTCTTTTGCCATGTCACAGTAGGTCATTCCTTTACCAGTCTCTAGGTACTGATTGTTAGTTTTATTTAAGTAGTAATTCCAAACAAAACGGACGCAACCAAAGTTTTTAGCTAAGGCTAGTTCCTGTTTTTTGTTTGGGTATATTCTCACTTTTAAAACATTTAACATCAGCCTGACCCCATCTGTGCTATCTTTTCAGTATAACACTTACCGCTTAAATATGTCAAGCTCATACATACCTTGAGAATCAAGCCTTTCCTTATTAGGAAACGCTGTCGCGTTAGTTTAGATTCTGGGGGCAATTCATCTCCCGTTAATTTCTGGTATATTTTTAATTAAGGAGAAATTTAACGGGAGTCCTCTTGCTCCATTTAGATAGAGTAAGCTGGAAATAGCGTCGGTTAACTTCTGATGAATTGGCTCAAACAAGGAAAATGGATCGCGGGAGGTTTCGGGCTAACTGTCTTATTGATGGGAACTATTAGCCTAGTTTCCTATCGCAATACCCTCGCCCTGCGTCAGCGCGCTGCCCAGGTGGAAGTTACCTACGAGATCATCGATAATCTCGCTAATCTTTACGCTAACATGGCGGTGGCCGAATCGGGAAGACGGGATTATATCAAAACTGGCAGCCCTAGGGAATTAGTCCGTCATCATCGGGCGATCGCTTTGATGCAATCTAACTGGCAACTCTTGGCTAAACAATTAGAAAACGGCACAGATTTCGAGCGGGAAATGGTGACTGAGATCGGGGATTTAATGTATCGGCGAATTGCTCTATTTAATCAATCGATCGCTACCTATAAATCCGATCAATCTGATGATATTTCTCAAGATGCAATCACGGTTAAAAGTGTCGAGATCCGGGATAAGTTTCAAAATCTTCTTACCTATTTACAAGCTAGTCAGAAAAGGAATTTAAGAAGTAGCATCGCTAGTTCTAGGGATAGTATCCGCGAAAATTCTCTGTTGGTTTTACTGGGAACTTTTATCAGTTTTGGGATTATTTGCGGAGTTTATTTTTTAGTTTTTTGGCAAGAGAAACGGCAACAAAAAAGTGAGAAAATTCACCGATTATTACTACAGGAAAAAGAACTTTCTGATCTAAAAATTCAGCTTTTTTCCATGATATCCCATGAGTTCCGAACCCCTTTAACCGTTATTTTTTCTGCCTCGCAGTTATTAGAAAATGGCTTAAAAGATGCAGAGCAGTCGAGTAGAAAAAACCTATATAGAATCCAGTCTTCTGTCAAGCTAATGAATCAATTCTTAACAGATATTTTAATTTTAACAAGGGCAGAATCTGGGAATCTAATTTGTCAACTAGAGCCGCTCGATATTGAAGCTTTTTGTTTAAATTTAGTCGAGGATTTTCAATTTATCAATAAAAATAATACCCCGATTAAATTTGTCAGTCAGGGATTGATGATCCGTCCCTATCTAGATGAGAAACTGCTCTACTCGATTTTAAGTAATTTACTCTTAAATGCGATTAAATATTCCCCCACAGGAGCAGGGATTAGTTTGATTTTGTGGAAAGATAGCGATCGCATTGTTTTTCAAGTCCGGGATCACGGGATCGGCATTGCCGAGGAAGATAGAGGCAAGATCTATGAACCCTTTTATCGGGGTCAGAATGTGGAAAATATTATCGGCACGGGATTGGGGTTAGCAGTGGTTAAAAAATGCGTCGAACTCCACCGTGGCGAAATCGCCCTAGATAGCCAAGTGGATAAGGGAACAAGCTTTACCGTCAAACTGCCCATTTCACCCTAGTTCCAGCTTGAGCGGCCCAAAGATTACAAAATTTAACTTTCTTTCTTCCGAAATGGGACGAAAGCAACGGAGAATTTTTATCTTCTAGATTGATCGCTCGCAAAGTCCAATCTCGATCGACCCTGAAACCGCCACCAGTGCCTGATCGCGGCCCGAATTAGTCCAGAATCAACTCACTCCGGGTTGATGGCATCGCAACTTTTAGGCAAAAATAGGGCTTTTACCGCCCAAAAAGCCTATATTTTCGCTATTTCCCCCCCAGTTGACCCCTGATTTTTGCAGCCGGTTGACTCTCCTGGGGAACTGGTCACGGTTTCCTGATAGGATAAGGTGACTTGGGATTAACTTATGGTGTTGAAAATATGTCTCTAAAACCTTACATTTCTCGCTTATTAGCTTTGGTTCTCGTCCTGGTCATCGGATTGATGGGTTGTTCTGGTAGTTCGGGGTTAACCGGCAATTATGGACAGGATACCCTGACGGTGATTGAAACTTTAACCACAGCCCTTGATTTAGTCAAAGATGACCCGAATAAAGCGGCAGTTGAGTCGCAAGCAAAGGAACAAATCAACGATTACATCTCCCTCTACCGACGAGATAAAAAATCCGGGGGTTTGCGTTCTTTCACTACTATGCAAACAGCTTTAAACTCTGTAGCTGGTTATTATACCGCCTACGGTTCCCGTCCTATCCCCGACAAACTCAAACAACGTTTAAAACAAGAATTTAAACAGGTGCAATTCTCTCTCCAGAAAGGAATTTAGATACAGTTATCAGTGATCAGTTATCAGTGATCAGTTATCAGTAGAACTCGACCTAATATTATAAGCTGTACTGAATTTAAACTGCGTATTAAAAATTTTAGTACAAATGCTCGAACTTCCTCTCCCTGCTTCCAACTCCGGCACTCCAGTGCAGTCTTAACGAGTAATTTAGATAGTCAACAGATTGGTGGGATTGTTAAGTGACAGGTATTAGGTGCGAGTAACAGTGCTGTCTTTTCCCTGATTACTGATGACTGATTACTGTCGGCTGAAATGACTCCTGTAAAAATCAGGCCAAATCTGGTTAGACTAGAAATACAAAGCGTATTATAAAAAACTACAAAATTGATTCAAGACGAAACCCTAGAATTATTGGAATGGCCGCGGCTATGTCAACACCTAGCTACTTTTGCAGCGACTAAACTAGGTGCGATCGCGATTCGTCAATTGCCGTTACCGGAAAGCAAAGGGGAAAGTTTAAACCTACTCTGCCAAACCAAAGAAGTTTATAGCTTAGAACAAAAATTAGATAGTCGTCTTTCCTTTGATGGGATTACCGACATCGGCGATGCCCTAGAAAGGGCGCATCTGGGGGGTTTATTATCGGGACAGGAACTTTTAAATATTGCCACGACTTTAGCGGGAGTGCGACGTTTACGGCGTTTAATTGACGAACAGGAAGATATAGCGGTTTTAAAAGAGTTAGTAGCGGAAATTCGCACCTATCCAGAGATAGAACAGGAAATACACCGTTGTATCGATGAAGATGGCCGCATATCCGATCGCGCTAGTCCCCAATTACGCGAAATTCGGGGACAAATGAAGGTGATTAGAGAGCGAATTTACCGAAAATTACAGGATATCATGCAAAAGCAGGGCGGTGCTATCCAAGAAGCAGTTATTACCCAAAGAAGCGAGCGCTGGGTGATTCCCGTCAAAGCATCGCAAAAAGAGCAAATACCGGGGATAATTCACGATACTTCCAGCACAGGGGCGACTTTTTACATTGAACCTCACTCTATCGTTGACCAAGGCAATCAACTGCGGCAATATCGTCGTCTGGAACAAATCGAAGAAGAAAAAATCCTGCGACAGTTAAGTAATCTGATCGCCGAAGCTTTTGAAGACTTAGAATATTTACTAGCGATCGCTACTAGGCTCGATCTGGCCACCGCCAGGGCCCGTTACAGTTTATGGTTAGAGGGTAATCCCCCCCACTTTATCGATGGTTCGGAAACGATTACTTTACGGAATTTGCGTCATCCTTTGCTCTGGTGGCAAAAACACCATGAACAGGGGGGGGAGGTCATACCAATAAATGTGCAGATTAGCCCAGAAATTCGCGTTGTTGCCATCACCGGACCAAATACCGGCGGAAAAACCGTTACTTTAAAAACCCTCGGATTAGCGGCTTTAATGGCGAAAGCGGGCTTGTTTATTCCAGCGCGGGAACCGGTAGAGATACCCTGGTTCGATCAGGTTTTAGCCGATATCGGCGATGAACAGTCTTTGCAACAGAGTTTATCAACTTTTTCGGGTCACATTCGCCGGATTGTCCGCATTTTAGCGGCTTTAAATTCTCGTTCCTTGGTTTTACTCGATGAGGTGGGAGCCGGTACGGATCCGGCCGAGGGAAGTCCTTTAGCGATCGCTATTTTACAATACCTCGCCGATCATAGTTTACTGACGGTGGCTACCACTCACTACGGGGAATTAAAAGCGTTAAAGTATCGAGATTCTCGCTTTGAAAATGCCTCGGTAGAGTTTGATGATCGCACCCTTTCCCCCACTTATCGACTATTATGGGGCATTCCGGGCCGTTCTAATGCTTTAACTATTGCCCAGCGTTTGGGATTAAGTGCCGAAATTGTGGCCGAAGCGAGAAATCATCTGGGGGGGTTATCGGAGGAGATAAATCAAGTAATTGCTGGTTTGGAAGCGCAAAGACGGGAACAGGAGTCAAAAGCTAAAGAAGCTAGTCAATTACTCCAACAAACGGAGAAATTTTATACAGAAGTTTCTACACGGGCTAATTCTCTACAGGAGAGAGAGCGAGAATTAAAGCGTTATCAGGAGCAGGAGATACAAAAGGCTTTATTATCGGCAAAAGCAGAGATTAATGACGTTATTCGCCGATTGCAAGCGGGAACAAAAACCGGTAGAGATGCCCAAAAAGCCACAGAGGAGTTAACTGCGATCGCAGAAAGGTTATTACCAAAAACGGAAAAAACTAAGGTTAATTATCGTCCGCAAGTGGGGGAAAGAGTCCGCTTGCCCAATTTGGGACAAACTGCCGAAGTTTTAGCAATTTCACCGGAATCAGACGAGATTTCCCTGCGTTTCGGTATGATGAAGATGACCCTACCCTTAGACCAGATTGAGTCTTTGGATGGTCAAAAAGTGGAAACTGCGCCAAAACCTGCCAAAAATTTGCCCCAAACTCCCACAAAACCCCAGGAGACTCCTTTAATTCGTACTGCTAATAATACCGTCGATATTCGCGGTTCTAGGGTGGCAGAGTCAGAAACGGATATCGAACAGGCGATCATCAGGGCTACCCCATCGGGTATATTATGGATTATTCACGGTAAAGGTACGGGGAAATTGCGTCAAGGTGTTCACGATTTCCTATCCCGTCATCCCCAGGTAAAACGCTTTCAATTAGCACCCCAAAATGAGGGGGGTTCGGGGGTAACTATCGCTTATTTAACTTAGGGTTTTCAGATGTGATACTAAATCCCTTGAGTATAGGCTACATATCAGGGCAGGCACTCATGCAAGGGGCAAGAGGGGGAATAAATAATCAGTCTTTAATAAATCGTGAATTCTTGACCGCAACTATCAAGACTGGCGGTTTTTATTGCCCTAATTGCCAGCTTATCTCTTCACCTGCTCGTAACGGCACCAGTCCAGATTCGGGAAAGGGCAATTCATCGGGAATGCGCCAAGGGGTTTTGTTTAATGTGATTTGTTCCGTATTCCGGGGGAGTTGATAAAAATCTGGCCCGTGAAAGCTGGCGAACCCTTCCAGTTGCTCAAGCGCATCGACGCTCTCAAATGCTTCTGCGTACAACTCTAGGGCGTGCAGAGCCGAATAACAACCCGCGCAGCCACAGGAACTTTCTTTGCTGTAGCGAGAATGGGGCGCACTATCAGTCCCTAGAAAAAACTTGGGGTTGCCCGATGTTGCCGCTTGCAAAAGTGCCAAACGATGATCCTCTCGTTTCAAAATCGGCAGGCAATAAAAATGGGGACGAATGCCACCGGTAAAGAGAATGTTTCGGCTAAACAATAAATGTTGGGGCGTAATTGTGGCGGCGACGTTGTTGTTAGCAGATAGAACAAACTTGACCGCATCGGCAGTGGTAATGTGTTCAAAGACGACCCGCAGTTTCGGAAATCTTGTTATCAGTGGGATTAATTGCTTCTCAATGAACACTTTCTCGCGATCGAACACATCAATATCACCATCGGTAACTTCTCCGTGCAGTAGTAGCGGCAGATCCAGCTGCTCCATCGCTGCCAAAACGCGATCACACCTACGAAGGTCCGTCACCCCCAAGTCGGAATTAGTTGTGGCACCGGCCGGGTAGTATTTCACCGCTTTGACAAACTGGGAGGCTTTTGCCGCCATAATTTCTTCGGGACTGGTATTATCGGTGAGATAGAGGGTCATCAATGGCTCGAACTGTTGACCCTCTGGAACTGCTGCCAGAATGCGATCGCGGTAGGCGGCGGCATCGGCCACGGAGCGCACTGGGGGCTTTAAATTCGGCATGATAATGGCACGGGCAAACTGACGCACCGTATGGGGTAGAACCGCTTTCAGTGCCGCACCGTCGCGGAGATGAAGGTGCCAGTCGTCGGGTCGAGTGATTGTGAGTCTTCGCATTGTTCCATCATACAACGGTTAGGAATCCCAGCGCCACAACTAAACACAAGAGAGAAGTCAATCTTCGGTCAGGGAATCAATTCCCTATTTCAGCAGTCAAGTCGGTTTTAACTAATAAGCTGCCGCGCATCTAAATTGGTCTAGGTCGATAAGAGAAGGCTGGATCTGCGCTATTTATTTCTCTTTTTTTGATAAATTTAATTGGCGTACAAGTGAATTACTTAAGACTAGATATTATTACCAAAAATCTAATCTCTCTTTTAGTTTTTACCTCAGATGTAGCCGATGAAAACATTCAAATAATGACAGGAGTGAGTCAAACTTTACAGTCTAATCCCAATGGTAATAGTCCTAAAAAACTTCTTGTTAATAATAACAATTAAACCATCTTTATTTATAGTAAATTAGTGCCAGAAATAACCAAGATAGAGCAATTTCTTGAATTGCTAATAATTCCACATTAATCAATCCTATCCAAGATTGACTAACGCATCCCCTTGAATATTTTCTTGATCGAGCGGCTTTTCAGTCCCCAAAATCCTTACAATAGGAGATGAAGATAGCCTAAAAAGTTGGAGAATATGAATTATCTCATTGCCGTGTTAGCTGATCGCATACAAGCAGAAGAAGCTTCCGTTGCCCTGGAAAAGGCGGGAATTCCCCAATCTCAAGTGACCATTCTCGGTCGCGGCTATAAAAGTGCTGATGAGTTCGGTTTGATCGATCCCTTCCAACAGGCCAAAAAACGGGCTACTCTCATGGCTTTTTGGTTAATTCCCTTCGGTTTTGCCGGCGGCTACCTTTTTAACCTGATTACGGGATTGCATACCTTTGATTGGGCTGGAGAACCGGGCAATCATATCGTCGGCGGCATTGCCGGGGCGATGGGGGGGGCGATGGGGAGTATTTTTGTCGGTGGTGGCGTGGGTTTATCGTCCGGCAGTGGCGATGCACTTCCTTATCGCAATCGTCTCGGTGCGGGAAAATATATTATTATCGTGCAGGGTTCGGAAAACCTGAAAAATCAAGCGACTCTTATCCTGCGTCAATTTAACCCCGAAAATCTGCAAGGATACGCCCTAGAACGGTGAACGGTTATCGGGAATAAGTTATCGGTCATTTGATTTTTTCCTAAGAATTTTTGATTAATTACCAGAAAACAATGTTACCAAGAGAAGAATTACTAAAGGGTGTTGAAAACCGCGAGGAGATAGCGAAAGTTATTGATAAAGCCGAACAAGCGATTAAGACTTGGGAAGTGACGACGACAGACTTTCTTTCTCCTGCGGTTTTAGCGGAAGTGGAACGAGTTTTTCAGCGTTTAACTGATGTGTCAATGCAAAAATGGGGCGGTTATCCCCAAGCAGAAAGACAGCGCCTCGGTATTGCTAGAGTTGATCTACCTTTGACAGTAACAGATATTCCCCTATCTGCCCTTGATATTGCTGGTAATTTTCTTTTTGATACCGCTAACCATCGGGATTTTTTAGGGGCAATGTTGGGGACGGGTATCGTTCGGGAAAAAGTCGGTGATATAATCGTTTTAGGTGAGCGAGGAGCGCAGGCGATTGTAGTGCCTGAATTGGCAGATTTTTTATCTGCTAATTTGCGACAAGTGCGTTCGGTTCCAGTGAAAACTAGCCTGATTCCTTTGACGGAATTAAAAGTTAGACCACCGCAAAAAAAAGAAATTAATACCGTGGAAGCTTCCTTACGTTTGGATGCGATCGCATCGGCGGGTTTTGGCATTTCTCGCAGTAAAATGGCCGAGGCAATTAGCGCTGGGGATGTGCGAGTTAACTGGAAAGATATCAGTCAATCTAGTTATAACGTTAAAACCGGTGATTTGATTTCTTTTCGGGGAAAAGGTCGTTTAGAAGTGGGTGAGGTTACTGTGACCAAAAAAGAGCGCTATCGGGTTCATTTAACCAGATTTATTTAGTTTTTTCTGTCTCTAGAATTTGTTATTAGACAGATTAATTGCCATGGCTGAGAATTTCGCCTTAATCGTGCAACTGTGTCAAGTGAGTCCCATCGGTAAACTATTACCGGGGGCGCTTTATGTTCATCGAGAAGCATTACATCAACTGGATCCTATCCTCCAGAGTTACGAACAACAAGCAAGAATTAATCAGCATTTATCTGAGGCAACAATAATTAAATTTAGCACCGATAAACCGAAAATATCCTATCTTTTTTATCCCGATTTTGATCGGGAACCTCACCCAGTTTTAACTAAAAGTTTAGTGGTAGATCTGGGGACATTAATCTTAAGTGAATGGAATTATCAAAATGCTGATAATCCGCCTATTTTACACCGAAAAGAAACTTTTGTTACTAGGGACTATCCTTTTTATGAACAATTCGAGCATCTCACAAAAATCGAGAGTGCTTTAGGACTTTTAAACAGTTCTTATCCCATCGGTACCAAACAGGAATGGCAACGACTTTTAAGAAAGCATCACCTTGATTTTGCAGGAGATTATTTAGTTTGTAATTTAGAGGGACAAAGGGAAAAATCGATAATAATTGATCGCCACAAGGCTGCTCTTGTTCGCAAAACCCTTTCTCGTCCAGCAAGATTAGCATTAGCGGCGGGATTATTCCTTCCTGAAACCACTTTTTTTGATTACGGTTGTGGTTATGGAGGTGATATAGAACGCATAGCTGAACAGGGTTATCAAAGTGAAGGTTGGGATCCTTATTATCGTCCCGATAGTCCTTTAATTGAATCTGATATTGTTAATTTAGGCTATGTAATTAATGTTATTGAATCCGCCGAAGAACGGCAGGAAGCTTTATTAAAAGCTTGGCAATTAACCCGTCAAGTTTTAATTGTTTCAGCACAGATTTTAATTGATGATAGCGAACGGGGTTTAATGGCTTATGAAGATGGAATTATAACTCGTCGCAATACCTTTCAAAAATACTATCAACAGGAAGAACTAAAACAGTATATTGATAGCAGTTTAGGGGTTGATTCTATTCCAATAACTTTGGGAATTTATCTAGTTTTTCGAGAGGAAGAAAAAGCGGAAACTTTTCGTTTATCGAGATGTCGTTCCCGCGCCACCACTCCTAAAATTAAAACCCATCTCAAACGCTTTGAAGATTACGAAGATCTATTGACTCCCCTAATGGAATTTTACACCCAGCAGGGACGTTTACCCGTCGCAGGAGAATTATTACAAGAGGAAGAAATTAAGGCAGAATTTGGCACTTTTAGACGAGCTTTTCAAGTGATTTTACAAGTAACAGAAGCGGAAGAATGGGAGATAATTGCCGATAAAAGACGCGCAGATCTTTTACTTTATTTAGCTTTAAGTCAATTTAGCCACTGTCCGAAAGTAAGGGAATTATCCCCCGCTACCCGTGCCGATTTTAAAGCTTTATTTGGCAGTTATCGCAATGCTTGCGCTCTAGCAGAAGAAGTGTTAATAAGTGCGGGAAATTTGCCAGCGATCGCTCGTACTTGTGAAAATAGTTCTCTAGGCAAACTTTCCCGTTATTCCCTAACTATTCATATTAGCATTCTGGAAAAATTACCGATGTTATTACGCTTATATGAAGGTTGTGCTAGTCAAACTATCGGACGGTTAGAAAATGCTAACGTTATTCGTTTATCCTTTCGTCAACCCAAAATTTCCTATCTCTATTACCCCAATTTCGATACAGAAATACATCCGATTTTAGCCACTAGCATGGATGTATATTTAGGTTCGGCTGATTTTAGTTTTCGCGATTATCGGGATAGTCCTAATCCGCCAATTCTACACGAAAAAGAGCTTTTAGTAACGGCGGATTATCCCAACTATGATAAATTGGTTCGCTTAACTCAATTAGAAAAGGATTGGGGATTGTTAGAAGATAGAAAAGCGATCGAACGTTTACAGGGTTGGCAAAAATGTTTAGAGGAGAATTGTGCTACAATCAAAGGCTATCAGATACTGTGGCGAAAAGATGCTGATCCCTATAAAGTGAGGATTTTACGCGCTAAAATTAACGCCAGAAGAAATCAAAATAAGTCTTCCTGAGTAATTAAGTAAAATAGACGAGGTAATTAATTGTATGATGACTACGATTCGGTTACAAGGATTAGAAGATTTCGAGTTAAAAGCTAATGATCCTGAACAAAGAATGTTAATTTCTGGGGTTAATTGGCAACAGTACGAAACCCTCTTAAAACATTTAGAAGATAGTTCCAGTTATCGCATTACTTACTTAGATGGAATGGTAGAAATTATGGCTCCTAGTCGTCGTCATGAAGTTAGCAAAGAAGATATTGGTAGATTAGTGGAAGCTTATTTAGAATATGCTGAAATTGATTTCTGGGGATTAGGTTCCACCACGTTGCGAAAACAGGAAAAAGAAGCGGGTAAAGAACCTGACAAATGTTTTTGTTTATTTACAGAAAAAGAGTTTCCTGATTTGGCGATTGAAATCATCTTAACCAGTGGCAGCCTGAAAATTTTAGAAGTTTATCAAAGATTAGGAACTCAAGAGGTTTGGTTTTGGCAAGATAATCAGTTAAAAATTTATTCTTTGCAAGAGAATGGCGAATATATTTTAATCCCTAAAAGTGCTTTATTACCGGATTTAAATTTAGAATTATTAGCCGAATACGTCAACCATCCTAATCCCCGTCTTGCTGTCAAAGAATTTCGCTTGTGTTTAACAGAAAATTCCCAGTTATCATAACTATTATCTTTCCATGAATTCTCAAGTAAAATTTAACCTATCTATCCTAGGGATATTTGTATTTTCCCTAGGAATAAGATTCTGGAATCTCAGTCAGTTTAATACTCTTGTTTTCGATGAAGTTTATTATGCTAAATACGGCAATGAATATCTAATCGGTAAAGAATTTTTTCAGTCTCATCCACCGTTAAGTCAATATTTAATTGCTATTAGTATCTGGATTGGTTCCCATTTTCCTGCCGATCCTGAAACCATTAATAATTTAACAGGTTCCCTGCGCTCAACTTTTAGTTATCGCTGGTTAAATGCTTTGACTGGTTCTTTTATTCCCCTAATTATTGGCGCAATTGCCTATCAATTAACCCAGAGAAAAACTGTATTTTTAATCACAACTTTTCTCGCCAGTTTAGACGGATTATTTCTGGTGGAATCCCGCTATGCTCTCAATAATATTTACTTAATTTTATTCGGTTTGTCTGGACAATTATTTTTTTTATTAGCACTCCAGAAAAATCAGAAACTTAATTGGCTATTATTATCGGGAGTTTCTTTCGGTTTAGCGGCAAATATTAAATGGAATGGCTTAGGATTTTTACTGGGAATATTTATTTTTATCGGTATTGCTTGGTTAATAAAATTATTTAATCAAGAGCAGTCAAAAGATTATCTTTGGACAAAGGCAACTAACCTGAGATTAGAGGACATTTTTATCGCCTTAATTGTCTTTCCTCTTATTACCTATAGTTTGCTGTGGATACCTCATCTTCTCGTCAACCATCAATATAATTTTTGGCAAGTACATCAAGAAATTTGGTCATTTCATCAGAGAATCAAGGGTAATCAATCTGATGTTCATCCCTATTGTTCTCCTTGGTATAGTTGGTTAGTAATGGGGCGACCTGTGGCTTATTATTTTAAGAGAGTAGGTGATAAAATTTATGATGTTCACGCGATGGGAAATCCGTTGTTATGGTGGTTTTCTACGATAGCGATTCTAGTGGTTTTTAGTCGATTATTTAACCGAAAAGAGCGAGTAATTTCTGCCTATCTTATCTGTAACTATATTGCCAATCTGCTGCCCTGGTTAAAAATTAGTCGCTGTACCTTTCTCTATCATTATATGGCTGCCTATAGTTTCACTTGGATTGCTCTAGCTTGGCTCTTAGCCGATGGTTTAGAAAGTTCCAGTCCTATTTATAAAAATGGCTCGCGCTCGCTGATAATTTTGATAACTTTTGCTTTTATTCATTGGCTACCAATTTATTTAGGCATTCCCCTGTCAGTGCGGGATTATTATCTGAGAATGATTTTTCCCAATTGGATTTAGGATGAAATTAGCACCAAAAACTGATACAATAAAATCATGATAAAAAGCGATCGCATGAGTTATGGGTAAACAAAGAATCTTATCTGGTGTGCAACCAACTGGCAATTTACATTTAGGCAATTATCTCGGTGCGATCCGCAATTGGGTGGAGGGACAACAAGACTACGATAATTTCTTTTGTGTGGTCGATTTACACGCGATCACCGTTCCCCATAATCCCGCCACTCTTGCGGAGGATACTTTAGCAATTGCCGCTTTATATTTAGCCTGCGGAATTGATTTAGAATACGCGACTATCTTTGTCCAATCCCACGTTAAAGCTCATACAGAATTAACTTGGTTATTGAATTGTATCACCCCTTTAAATTGGTTAACCGATATGATTCAATTTAAAGAAAAAGCGATTAAACAGGGGGAAAATGTTGGCACGGGGTTACTCGATTATCCCGTACTAATGGCTGCCGATATTCTACTCTACGATGCCGATAAAGTACCCGTGGGAGAAGATCAAAAACAACATTTAGAATTAACCCGCGATATAGCTGTTAGAATTAATCATCTTTTTGGGCAACCGAAACAACCAATTTTAAAACTTCCTGATCCGATGATCCGCAAGGAAGGAGCGCGGGTGATGAGTTTAACCGATGGCCGGAATAAAATGTCTAAATCCGATCCTTCCGAGATGAGTCGGATTAATATTCTCGATAGTCCCGATGTCATTGCCAAGAAAATTAAACGCTGTAAAACCGATCTAGTTAAGGGTTTAACTTTCGATGATCCAGAACGTCCCGAATGCCATAATTTATTAACTCTCTATAGCATTTTATCGGGAAAAAGTCAAGAGGTGGTCGCGGGAGAATGTGCCGATTTAGGTTGGGGACAATTTAAACCGATGTTAACAGAAGTCACCATAGAATCTCTGCAACCTATTCAGGAAAAATACACCGAAATTAGAGAGGATAAAGATTATTTAGCTACGGTTTTGCGACAAGGTCGTCTCAAAGCAGAAGCGGTGGCCAATCAAACTCTCGATCGAGTCAAAAATGCCATGGGTTATTTACCACCATTTTAGGGATAATAAAACCAGAGATGTCTAGGGCGAATTTCTGCTAGGCTGTCCAGAGAAACTCGCTCTAATAACATTCATCGCCAGAGGGTCGCGAAATTCCGCAGTAATTTTCCCTAAAAATTGTTTTTTTATCTGTTTAGCTTGATTGGTTTTAGCTACTGCTTGCTGTAATTCTTAGCTATACTATGCTAGACGTTGGGACAATTCAATTATAGTTTTTTCTACTTGTTATTAGCCTTTTTAAACTTGTTTTCGCAGTTTCAATCCTTGAAAATGCGATCGCTAATAAAAATAGCAGAGTCCGGCAGTTACCCCAAGACTAAGAATTGTTATCCCCGTGGGAATTTCCAACATACCCGACTCGGTTGCTGATATGTTGTAGGATTGTAATAAGAGGATTTTTTTCCTGAAAAATTGTCATATTTGAGGTTTTGATTATGCCTTATACAAATGAAGAAGGTGGACGCTTAAATAATTTCGCCGCCGAACCGAAAGTTTATCAAGCGGATCCCCCCACTAAATCGCAACAACGTAATTATCTTTTCTGGGGTGTTGCTGCGATCACACTTGTCGGTGGACTGTTAGCCGTCGCTTTTTACGCATCTCAAGCTGGCTAAAATTTAGTCCCTCGTAGTTGCGATTTAGCCCCTTTCACTCCTCTTTACCGCTAATATCACAACTACTCCCTATTTTAAGGCTTTTGACCCTGAATTAATGCCACTGCTGACTGAGACTTAGCCGCAGTCCCCTGTTTACCCTGAGATAACGCTAGACGGGCCGCCTCCTCTAAATCAGCGATCGCTTTTTCCCTGTTTCCCAATTTATAATAGGTCAAACCCCGATTGTGGTACGCTTCGGCAAAATTAGCATTAATTTTCAGACTCTCATTATAGTCCCTTAAAGCCATTTCCTGCTGTCCGGCTCGGTTATAGGACAGGGCGCGATTATAGAAAATGCGATCCTGTCCTCTAGTTCCCTGTAAACTCAAAGCTTTTGTGTAATCCTCGATCGCTTCTAGGTGTCTTCCCAAGTCATCCTTAGCATTACCGCGATAAATAAAGAAATCAGCAAAATTTCCGTTTAAAGCGATCGCTTTTGTGCAATCTTCCACCGCTGCCTCGTATTTTTTCGTCAGATAATGCACATAACAACGATTACCGAGAGCGTTAACATAATTGGGGTTGATTGTCAAGGCCTGGGTATAATCTGCGATCGCTCGCTCGTACTGGCCGAGAACTAATTCCGCATAGCCGCGATTATAATAAGCATCGGCATCCTTCGGTTCTAATTGTAGAGCTTGAGTAAAATCTGCGATCGCCCCTGAGTAATCCCCTGCGGTTAAACGATCCACCCCCCGATTATAAAATTCTACAGCTTTCACGGGGTTAGGGGTAGTTTGAGCGCTTAGGGGAGAGATAGTCAGTAAAAAAGTCGCTATAGCTATAATAATTGTCAATTTTTTCTTAATTTTCATAATCCGTTCACCTAAACAATTCAAGGTAAAATTAAACAGCCCTACTTACAGGTCAAAATATCATGATTAAATCTCTTTTGGCGACTTTCCTCCTAATTACCACCCTCCTCTTCACCGGTTGTGCAACTCCCATCGCTGGACTGCAAGGATACACCAGTGGCAGCCAAGGCTATCAATTTTTATATCCTAAGGGTTGGACGCAGGTGGATGTGAAAAAAGTTGCAGGAGTAGATGTGGTTTTTCATGACCTGATCGAAACGAGCGAAAATTTAAGCGTTATTATCAATCCCGTCCCCGACAATAAAACTTTAACAGATTTAGGGACCCCTTCGGAAGTGGGCTATCGTCTCCTGAAAAATAACAGTCTTAACCCCAATCTTGATAAGGAAGTAGAATTAATTCGCTCAGAATCCCATCAAATTGACGGCCAAGATTATTATATCCTCGAATATCAAGTTAAATTAGCCAACGGCCAAGAACGTCATAATCTGGCCAGCGTCACGGTTAATAATAATAAACTCTATTCTTTTAATCTTTCCACTTCCCAAAAACGTTGGACGCAAATTCAAGAACTCTTTGAAACTATCGTTGATTCTTTCTCGGTTAGTTAGGGAAACTAGCAACAGGCAACAGTAAAACGTAGGGTGCGTTAGACGGCAAAAATTCCTGTTTTGACTTAAAGGTAACAATCCGTCGTAACGCACCACCTATCATCAACTAGGTAGCCGGTTATAATTAAAGATAACATATAAAGAACCAGAAGCCTGTCCCACTATCTAACAATTAATTGAGATTACTTACTGAATCAGTAAATAGTAATCAGTAAGAAAGTGGTAACTGATAACTGATAACTGATAACTGAATATGAGTAACTCGGAAGAAAATAGACTAGATAGACTCGAATCTCTTGCTGAAAATACCCTAACAGAACTACGGGAGATTAAATCAGGACTACAGGAGATTAGATTAGGATTACAGGAGATTAAATTAGGACTACAGGAAACCAATCAGGGATTAAAAGAAACTAGAGTGATCGCTAATTATAACGCTAAATCGATCGAAGCGTTAACTAATAGTCTTGCTGAGTCTAAAAAAGAATGGGAAAAAGACAGACGGGGACTTGATCAACTGCTAGGACAATTAACTCGATCGATGTCGGATTTTTATGAGGTTCAGTCAGATTTTTACAATCGATTTGACAATGAAGGAAGACAATCCCGCATGGTTGAGATTTTAGATCGTTATTTTCCCCCCGAAAATCCTGCCAATTCTTAGCATAAATAGCTAAAAAACTGATAACTGATGGTGGGTTACGGCCAATAGATCAATTAATAATTAATTCTAATAATTTGTCATTGCCTAACCCACCCTACCTAACTATCTCCTATCTTGTTTACTGAAAAAACTTATGTCTATTCCCTTAATTCTTGCTTCCGCTTCTCCTGCGCGTAAAAAACTATTACAAATGGTGGGAATCGATCCGATTGTGCGAGTGAGTAACTTTGATGAATCGACAATTAATGCCGATGATACTCTCCATCTTGTCCAAACTTTAGCCCAATGTAAAGCGCAAACGATCGCCCCCCAATTTGATACAGGATTAATTCTTGGTTGTGATTCCGTCTTAGAAGTAGCGGGGGAAGTCTATGGCAAACCCAAGGATAAATTAGAAGCGATCAATCGTTGGCAAAAAATGCGCGGTCTGGTGGGTACACTCTATACAGGTCATGCTTTAATCGATCGAGTTAATAATCAAACCTTGACTCGTTGTGGGATTACTAAAGTTCACTTTGCCAATATCAGCGATGAAACAATTATTGCCTACGTTGACACCGATGAACCCCTCAAATGTGCCGGCTGTTTTGCCTTAGAAGGAAAGGGGGGTCTATTCGTGGAAAGATTAGAGGGATGTCACAGTAATGTTATCGGTTTAAGCTTGCCCCTGTTTAGGCAGATGTTAACGGATTTTGGCTACCAAATCACTGACTTTTGGTGATCTTTTTGCCGATAATTTCCCCAAATTTATTGGCAAAAGGGCTTGACAAATTCTCAGATTTGCGTTAACCTTTTATTATAATGGGAATCCGTGTCGCCCTGCGAACCCCTCTTTTTTCTATCCGATAGCCCCAAAATTTTTAACCCTTTCCTTTTCACTTTTTCCCGAAAAAACTATGTCTTGCTTGCGCGTGGGAATTGCCGGTCCGGTGGGTTCAGGAAAAACAGCCCTGCTCGATGCCCTGTGTAAAAATTTGCGGGATCAATATCCGATCGCCGTAGTCACCAATGACATTTATACTCAAGAAGATGCCCAATTTTTAGTGCGATCGCAAGCTTTAGCTCCAGAAAGAATTTTAGGAGTAGAAACGGGAGGATGTCCCCATACAGCTATTCGCGAGGATGCCTCAATTAACTTAGTTGCCATTGAACAGTTAGAGAGAAAATTTGCTAACTTAAAGCTAATTTTTCTGGAAAGTGGTGGTGACAATTTAGCGGCAACCTTTAGCCCGGAATTAGTAGATTTAACCATCTATGTGATTGACGTGGCAGCCGGGGATAAAATCCCTCGCAAAGGAGGACCTGGTATCACCAAATCGGATTTATTGGTAATCAATAAAATAGATTTAGCCCCGATGGTGGGGGCAGATTTAGGGGTGATGGATAGAGATGCCAAAAAGATGCGCGGGGATAAACCCTTTATCTTCACCAACTTAAAAACACGGGAAGGATTAGAGCGAGTGATTGCCTTTATCGAAAAGAATTTATACTAAGCTATTACTAGGAATAAAAAAGAGAGCGCCAGAAAAATTTAGGTAAAGCTAACATTCTTTTCCAACGCCAAGGTTCCTGATAGAGTCGATACAACCACTCTAAATTATTGTCACAGAAAAAGCGAGGGGCGCGGATTTTTGTCCCGGACCAGATATCAAAACTACCCCCCACACCTACCCAGATAGCTTGGGGACAGAGATGGCGATGTTCCCTAATCCAATATTCTTGTCGGGGTACTCCTAAACCAACTAAAATTAACCGCGGTTGTTGATCTTTTAACACCTCAATCCAATCGGACATTTCCTGGGAGGATAGATAACCGTGGTTAGTCAGAATACGGATATTAGGTATCTTTTTTTGCCAATTACTTGCCGCTTGTTCAGTAATCCCCGGTTTACCACCAAAAAAAGCAATAGGAAAACTTTCTCCCTGCATTCCTAACTCAGTAATTAAGGATTCTGATAATTCAATACCGGGGCAGCGGGTTTGTTTTTTACCCCTTAATTTTAAGTAAATAACAATCCCGGCGCCGTCGGGAATAACTAAATCTGCTTCCCGAATAACTTGGGCAACTTTAGCATCATTCTCCCCTAACATTGCCATTTCTGCATTAAGAGTGACAACGTGGGAACCAAAACCTTGATAGGCGCGATCAATTAACCAACGACTGTAGTTATCGAGAAGATGAACTGGTAAACCGAGAACAGAATATTTAGGGGGAGTTTCTAACATAAGTAGGTAGGTGCTAATAGTTGTCAGACACCCCCCTTATTAAGGGGGGATCAGAGGCAAAATCTATCTTCAATTTAATTATAAATACTTACTTACAATTCATCTTGATTTAGTTGTTATTTTATCGAGAAATTGGCACAAAATCCATCCCAAAACTAGAACGAGAACCTGGTTCAACTACCACTAATTGCACGGATTGATTGCGATCGCCAGATGGTAAAAATCGCACGGGATTAGTCGCCCCGGGTACAGAAAAATCACTGCTTCTTAACGCCTGTTGAACTCCCTCTCGGCTAGATTCTGCCTTAATTCCGGCGATTAAAGCCTGGGTAGCGTCATAGGCGGTGGCAGTGCGCCAATTTACGTCTCCTTGCCACAATTGGCGGGAATTATTCACAAAAGGACTGTTCGGATTAGCCGCCAAATGCCAAGCGACAGCGACAATCATGCCCAGGGCATTTTTTCCGCCTACATCCAGAGTTTTGGGGCTATAAACGTCATCACCCGCCACAATCGGTAATTTTTGGCCATTGATTTGAACCACCTGTAAAGCCTTATCTAGGGTACCACTATCCCCAAGAAGGGCGATGAGATTTGCTCCCTCCTGTTGAGCTTGTTGGAGGCTTTTAGAAGGGGTAAAAGTGAGGGAAGATAGATCAAATTCACTCACCACTTGACCTCCTCCTAATCCTAAAGCGGTGGTAAATTCAGATTTTAGGGATTGACTATAACCACTTTGGGAGTTAAAAAATACCACTGCCTTGACGTTAGGAATTTTTTGCAAACTAGATTCGGCTAATGCTCGTGCTGCCACAAAATCACTGGGAACAGAACGAAAGATATAGTCACCAAAATTGGAGAGTTTAACTGAGGTACTGATGGGGGAAATCATTACTAATCCCGCTTTTTGATAGATAGCAGCCGCCGCTAAAGAGGTGTCACTGCTAGTGTGTCCTACTACTCCTAAAATGCTGTTGTCAGCCGCTAATTTTTGGGCAATTTGAGCAGCAATTTCGGGATTATCAGCATCATCAGCAATGAGAACTTTTAAAGGAATGCCATTAATTCCTCCGCTTTGATTGATTTGATTTTGAGATTGGGCAACTCCTCGTAAAACTTCTAGGGCGGTGTTGACATTGCTCCCAATTGGCACGGAAACGGCGATAGTATAGGACTTAGCTTCACCAATACGGGCGTTATTTAAGTAGATGAGAGCTTCGGGATCATTTTGATTAGCTCGCAGGGATTTTTCTAGGAGGTAAACTGCTTGCTGAAAGTCTCCTTTTCCGAGTGCCTGTATAGCAGCTTGTTTGTCAGAAGCAGCCCCTTCAACTATTAATAAGTTTTCACCTTGACTAAATCTTGCCTGTGGCAATACCGATTTTTGCTCTGGTGATATTTTCTCGATTTCAGAAAGATTGTTTGGGTTATTTTTTCCTTGAAAACGATTGGATAACCACCAACTACCAGCCCCAAAAAATATTAGGGTAATCAGCAGGGATAAAAGCAGGGTAACTGTATCATTTTTCTGGCTCATGGGCTGATAACTAAGATTAAATTAATGGTTTAATCGAGATTGATAGTTAATAAAAGCACCAATTCAATTCTGAATTGCACCAATATCCGATCTACCTTGATAGAATACCTCATTTGGGGTCTGATAGTCAAGACATTGTTTAAATGTGTCTTAGCTTATTAGCAATATTTTACCTTTTTGTTTGGGAATCTTCTAAATGTTTTATTAAAACATTTGAGGATAAAGTACCGTGTAAATGACTCCAGGGTAAAACCTGTTCTAAACGCCATTGTTGATGAACATAATAATCTAGCGGGGGAATTTGTCCTTTTAGTTCCTTAAAAGCGCGTTTATAACTGCCTAAAGAATCACCGTAGCCACGAGTTAATTCTAACAGGGAAGTTAAGCGGCGATCGCCTCTAGATAATAGGGCTTGAATCACTGACCAATTATAACTCTCTGGTCGAAATTCTATGCCCTGTTTACCCAATTGTTTTTCTAGATATTTTAATCTTTTTTCGGCCATTTTATTAACTCCAAACCACTGAAAAGGAGTATGGGATTTAGGCACAAAGGTGCTGCAACCGAAAGAAATTCGCAGTCCAGAGGCGGCTTTTTTTAAGGCTATTAACATTTCCACAGTCGCCGCAATATCTTCGATTTCTTCTCCCGGTATTCCCACCATACCATAGAGTTTTATCCCTTTTAAACCGCCCGCTTTAGCATTAATGGCAGCTTGGATAATTTCATCATTGGCTAACTTTTTGTTGATAATTTCCCGCAAGCGATCGGAACCACTTTCTACGGCAATAGTAATTGATTTGGTGTCTCTTTGGGATAAAATTCTGGCTAATTTTTCCGTGACAGTATTAGTTCTAACTGAAGCGATCGAGAGTCTAACTCCCTCAAATTTTGGTTGAAAAAGATAATCAAGTAAGGTTTCAAATTCAGGATGTTGGCTGACGGAAGCACCTAATAAACCCAAGCGATCGGTCACTTTTAAACCTTTTTCAATGGCGGGAATTAAAGATTCTAAACTAGCGGTACGAAAGGGCAAAGTTAGATAACTAGCTAAACAAAAACGGCACATTTCTGGACAACTTCGCACCACCTCTACCATATAAATATTCTCCCATGCCGCTTGTTTTGTTACCACCGTAGAAGCTGAAAGGGTATTACTGCGATAGGTTTGTTTACTAACAAAGGTAGGAACATTATTATCTATGGGTAGAATTGCCTTAATTTCACCTTCAGAACTATCATAATTAACGGTATATAAACTAGGAACATACACCCCCGGAACCTGGGCTAAATGACGGAGTTTTGTCAGTCGTTCGGCGTTTCTAACCTCTTGATAGGCATTAATAAAATCAGCAATTAAATTTTCACCATCTCCCAATAAAATTACATCAAAATAAGCAGCAAAAGGTTCGGGATTAGCGGTTAAAACTGGCCCACCTCCGAAAATTATCGCCTGCTGATCTTGCCGTTGATGACTGTGGCAAGGAATTTCTAAAGATTCTAACAGCGAGAGGATATTAACATAGTCCAATTCCCAGGAAAAGGAAAAGCCAACTAATTCGGGATAACGGGGTAAAGATTCTTGAAAATCCGTAAATAAACGACTAACTTGTATATCCGATCGCAGGGCTAAAGTTGCCCAAACAATTTGATAACCTAAACTGGTTATACCCACAGAATACTGATTAGGAAAGGCAAAAATAGTTCTAAGGGCATCACTGTGGGGTATTGCGGGAGTAAAGAGGAGTTTTTCGTCTTGTAAGATGGTCATTTCAGTTATCAGTTATCAGTTGTCAGTGACTACCAGTAGTCTTCAGTAGCTTTTAATTTTCATTCTCTTGAAAGGGGAGACTTGTTACCTCTTGTTTTTGGTCATATATAAGTTTAATTTAATCGGGGGGTGAAGGAGGGGAAAATATCTCAATATACAGTTATATGATCATATCTCAGGTTATGATGCTGGGGAGTCGGGGGTCAAGAACAAATTCAAGTTATACTTCCTCCCTAGGGATAGCTATTGTATTTACAGGAGATTTTTTCTTATATCCTAGCAATTTTCACAGCTTAACTAGGTGTCGATTTTATTCCTGAGCGCCGCTTTCAAGCAAATCTTGATCTCCTTCACCCCAACCAGAACGAAATCTATGAAGGCTGCATCTCAATTTGGTCGAAATGTCTAGATGACATTTTGGGCGCACGCGGTGCGCCCCTACTATTGGCGCAATAATATTATTTATTGTAGGGGCGAATTGCATTCGCCCTCTTTGAATCACAAATATGGAATGCAACCTCTATGAATAATCCAGAAGAATACGTTATAATCATGGCGAAAATCCTAGATTTAACCATTCCCGATCGCTATTTAAATTCTGTGGTTGAAAACTGGCAACGCTTGCAAGAAATCGCCAGTTTAGTGACAGAATTTCCCTTAGAGGATGACGGGGAAAGCGCCCTCAGCTTTGAACCATGACTATTTCTGTGTGCAATTTAGCTCGATCGATCCAAAATCGTCAAACTAGCGCCTTAGAAGTTATTAGCCAGACTCTGGCGGAGATAGAGGCAAAAAATCGCCATTTAAATTGCTTTACCGACATTTTACAGCCTAGAGCGCTCGCTCAAGCCCAAAAAATCGATCTAGCGATCGCCAATGGGGAACCCGTCGGTGTCTTAGCAGGAGTCCCCTTCGCCGTCAAAAATCTCTTTGATATCAAGGGTATTGTCACCCTTGCCGGTTCCAAAATCAATCGAGATCACCCTGCCGCCAGACAAGATGCGATCGCTATTCAAACCCTAGAAGCAGCCGGGGCAGTTTTGGTGGGGGCGACCAATATGGATGAGTACGCCTACGGTTTTGTCACCGAAAATGCCCATTATGGAGCCACTCCCAACCCCCGCGATCCTAGTCGCGTCTCGGGGGGATCCTCCGGCGGTTCCGCTGCTGCCGTTGCCGCTAATTTAGTGCCTCTCGCCCTCGGTTCCGATACTAATGGTTCGGTGAGGGTTCCCGCCGCTTGCTGTGGCGTGGTGGGGCTAAAACCCACCTTTGGGCGCGTATCCCGTCAGGGCCTATTTTTGTTCGTCAGTAGTTTGGATCATCTGGGATTTTTTAGCGGCAATGTGGCGGATATGGCGGCTATTTGGAGTCTTTTTGCCAAAAATAACCTTAAAGCCCCTTTAAATGGCTTAGAGGGGGTAAAAATAGCCCTTGCCGACGATTATTTTCAGCAGGGAGCCGAACCGGAAGTAATCGAGGCGGTGACAGCGATCGCCGAACGTTTAGGAGTTACCAAAAAAATCACCATTCCCGAAACCGCCCGCGCCAGGGCAGCCGCCTATATAATTACCGCTTCCGAGGGCGCAAATTGGCATTTACCGCGTTTACAGACCAGATTAGAGGATTTTGACCCCGCAACCCGGGATCGCTTCTTGGCAGGGGCATTAATTCCCTCTAGCTGGTATTTACAGGCTCAACGTTTTCGCCGTTGGTATCGCGATCGTCTGCGAGAGATTTTCACCGAAGTCGATATTATCCTCACCCCGACAATTCCCTGTACTGCGCCGCCGTTAGGAGTAGAAAAAATGATTATTGACGGGCAAGAGCTATTAATTAGACCTAATTTAGGCAGATTCACCCAACCTTTTTCTTTTATCGGTTTACCTGCCCTTTCGTTGCCGATTAAACGTTCATCCCAGCTACCTTTAGGTTTGCAAATCATCGCCGCACCCGATCGCGAAGACTTAATCCTAAGGGTAGCCAGGGTTTTAGAGGAAATGCTCATATATATCCCGCATAAGTGAGATCTTAAGAGCGCACTTAATCCTAAAATCCCTAATTTAAGGACATATAGGCAAAAAGGTCATTTTTCTAGTCTAAGTAAACAATCTATTCGTTTTTTCTTCTCTGAATGCTGACTACTGGCTCGGAGACTACTTTTCAATGGTTGATAGGGTCTTATTTTTTTGAATTTAACTCGATTTCTCGACTCATTAGAACAATTCGAGCCTATAATATAATTAGGTTCAAATCGAGAATCAATCTTTTTATTGCCATCTATCTGCAAGGAAATCTATGAAAATTGTCATCCCGATCCTATTTTATAGCAAAGGAGGAGTAGAAAGAGTCATTATCTCTTTGATACCTAGCTTATTAGAATACGTCGAACAGATTATTATCGTCCTCCCTCGTAAGGAAATTGAATATTTTAAGTCTTTAATGCCCGATTCCGATAAACTTATCTACGAAAATTTTGATTTTTATCCCCATAGTTTTGAAACAAAATTAATCTATTTTTATGGTTTTCTAGCGAATTTTTATAAAACCCTAAGACTAACTTCTATTCATCATATTTTCTCTCGTAGAATTGGACTTTTACGCATCGAAGCAAGAATTAATCAGATTATCAAGCGTTACCAAGCTGATCACTGTTTGTATGGAATGACTAATCAGATTTCTCCTCCTAATGTCAAGGTTACTTTAAGTGGCATTATTTATGATGTTTTTTGGCAATTTGCTCCCTTAACTTACTCAGAATCTTATCAAGAACCCTACAATGAAGCGTTAAAAGAATGGTTAGATCGGGCTGATCTACTGTTCACAATTTCTCAAAAAACTAAAGAAGATGTTTTAAAAATTTTTCCTAATGTTACCTATGCTAGTAAATTAAAAGCTGTACTTTTAGCAGGATTTGTCGAGCAGTCTAATCCCAAGAGTGATTTAGTCAAAAGTGAGCTAGTTACTTTTTATTTTCCCTCCTCCTTTGGTATCTACAAAGATCATACAACTTTGCTTAAAGCATCCATTACACTAGCGAAAAAAGGTTTAAAATTTCAAATAGTTTTTATTGGCAAGGAAACCGATAATCTAGTTAATGGAAATCTGCAATTATCTCAACAGTCCCAAACTCAAGAATACCAAGATTATCTCAAAGAATGTACCCGACTTTATCGGGAAAATCAAGAAATTTTCGAGAGTCACATCAAGGGATTAGGTTATCAAGACTATGAAACATTGCAGTTTTATTATCAAACCTGTTCCTGTGTGGTATTTCCCTCAAAATACGAAGGTTTTGGATTAGCAATAGCGGAAGCCATTTTACAAGGTATTCCCGTTATTGCTTCCGATTTAGAAGTGTTTCAAGAACAGGTAGAATTATATAATTGTCCCGAAAGAGTGCAATTCTATCCTAGGGGAGATGCGGACAGTTTAGCCAATTGTTTAGAACAATTTATCCTCAATCCAATTCCTCGCTTGTTACCCGAAGATATCCCCAATAAAATTAATTTCTGGACGTGGGAAGATGTGGCTAAAAAATATGTAGAACTACTGAAAGAAAATGCAGGTTACTGATCTCTATATCTACCCGATTAAATCCTGTCGAGGTATTCAATTATCCCAAGCTGAAGTGACTTCTAAAGGGTTACTCTGGGATCGAGAAATGATGTTAGTGGATGGTAAGGGTAAATTTATCACCCAAAGGGAATATCCGCAATTAGCCACCGTTTCTGTCACCATAAAAGAGGATAACTTTTCTCTGAAAACATCTCAAGATTCCCTGACTTTTCAGCCTAATTTCACAGGAGAAAAAAGAGCGGTTCAAATCTGGGAATCCCAAACCATAGCCATGGATCAAGGAGATGAAATCGCCGAATGGTTTGAGAAAATTCTCGACATTCCTTGTCGTTTAGTGCGACAATCTCCCGATTATCCACGTCCCGCGAATCCTCGCTATGCAGGGAACGATCATACTCCCGTCAGTTTTGCCGATGGTTATCCAATTCTATTAACTAATACTGCTTCTTTAGAGGACTTAAATCGGCGTTTAGTTGCACCGGTGCCGATGAATCGTTTTCGGCCTAATATTGTTATTAGTAGCGATCAAGCTTTTAGCGAAAGTAGTTGGCAAAAGATCACAATTGGAGAGATAAATTATGCCCTAGTTAAACCCTGTAGTCGCTGTATTATCACCACCACCGATCAAGAAACAGGTAGGAGAAATACCCAACAGGAACCTTTAAAAACCTTAAGCACTTTTCGCAGTTTCCCCGGGGGCATTATGTTCGGAGAAAATGTCATCCCCGAAAAGACAGGTACAATTAAAGTCGGCGATCCTATTACCGTAATCTAGGGAAATGGGGTTATCAGTTATCAGTTATCAGTTATCAGATGTGAGTTTTCAGTTCACTGATTACTGTTCACTGTTCACAGCAAAAAACTCCCCACTCCCCACTGATAACTGTGCCGGCATCAAGGTTAAGATAAATAACCATAAGAACAATACTTGACTAGAGACACTGAAACCATGCCCCTTGATACCGCATCGATTTTAGAAGTATTACGTCCCGTTCAAGATCCAGAACTGCAAAAAAGCCTAGTGGAATTGAACATGATCCGCAATGTGGCGATCGATGGCGGAAAAGTTAGCTTTACCCTAGTTTTGACCACTCCCGCCTGTCCTTTGCGCGAATTTATCGTGGAAGACTGCCAAAAAGCCGTTAAACAGCTGCCCGGGGTGGAAAGTGTCGCCGTGGAGGTAACTGCCGAAACCCCGCAACAAAAAGCTTTACCCGATCGCCAAGGCGTGGAGGGGGTTAAAAATATTATCGCCGTTTCCAGTGGTAAGGGCGGTGTGGGAAAAAGTACCGTGGCTGTCAATATCGCCGTCGCCTTGGCTCATTTAGGGGCAAAAGTGGGGCTATTAGACGCGGACATCTACGGCCCCAACGCCCCGACAATGTTGGGCTTAAATGACGCACAAGTGACGGTACAGGGCGCAAATGGCGAGATATTGGAACCCGCTTTTAACCATGGCATCAAAATGGTTTCCATGGGCTTTTTGATCAACCCCGATCAACCGGTAATCTGGCGCGGTCCGATGTTAAACGGCATTATCCGTCAGTTTCTCTATCAAGTCAACTGGGGCGATTTAGACTATTTAATCGTCGATATGCCTCCCGGTACCGGGGATGCACAATTAACTTTAATTCAATCGGTCCCCCTAGCCGGTGCGGTGATTGTCACCACTCCCCAGACGGTTTCTTTAATTGATGCGCGTCGGGGTTTAAAAATGTTCCAACAGCTAGGGGCGCGGGTTTTGGGTATCGTGGAAAATATGAGTTATTTTATCCCTCCCGATCAGCCCGATCGCTCCTATGATCTATTTGGGTCCGGTGGTGGGGAAAAAACCTCGCAAGAATTGGGCATTCCTTTACTGGGATGTGTGCCTCTGGAGATAGCCCTCCGGGAGGGCGGTGATACTGGTGTACCAGTAGTTTTAGGGCAACCAGAATCGGCCTCAGCTAAAGCCCTGATAGCGATCGCTCGTCAGGTGGCGGCGAAAGTATCCGTGGCAGCCTATAGTTAGGGTTTGCGGCAAAAAGTTTTCCCTAGGGGCAGGGTGTGGGGTGTAGGGTGTAGGGTTTTACCCATTTTCAGGGAAAAAGTCCAGGGATTTTCCCCCCGATCACTCCAAGGGCCGGTACTTTTGGATTTCAAAAAGGTCTAAAAGTATTATCGAACAATGTTTTTAGATTTATTGAGCAAACCCTAGTTAGTTAGTAAATGTGGGGAAAGAAATGGTGAGAAGACAGTCCCTTATTAGTAGGAAACTACGCGGTTTTAGTGAGCAGTTTAGCTTCATTTTCCGGGATATAGCCCAAATGGATCGGCTTTTGTTCGTTTTGGTGACGGGTTTAACCGTTTTCGGTGGTTTAATGATTCGTAGTGCCGAAAGACATACCACTGCTCTCGATTGGTGGCAACACTGGTTATTCGGATGCGTGGGAGTGGCGATCGCTTTATTTCTGGCCCGTTGTCGTTACGAAAGTCTGCTCAAATGGCACTGGTTAACCTATCTTCTCACCAATCTCTCCCTAATCGCGGTAATTATCCTAGGCGTGACGGCGAATGGGGCGCAAAGTTGGATTAATATCGGCAGTTTTAACGTGCAACCGTCGGAATTTGCCAAGGTAGGTTTAATTATCACCCTAGCAGCCCTCCTACATCATCGTCCCGCCGATAATCTTTTTGCGATCGCTCGTGTCTTTGCCGTCACTGCCATCCCCTGGGTGTTAATTATGGCGCAGCCGGACCTGGGGACAGGATTAGTCTTTGGGGCAATTACCCTAGGCATGATTTACTGGGCTAATGCGAAACTGCCTTGGATGATTATCCTGTTATCTCCCATCGCATCGGTTTTTCTGTTTAATTTACTTTTTCCTGCTTGGATTGTTTTAGCAATTATCATCGCTGTGCTTGCTTGGTTTACCCTTCCCTACCGTTTTTTATCTACTTTCATCGTGGTGGCAACTAATCTGGCAGTGGGTAAATTAGGCGAGGTTTTTTGGGGTTTATTAAAAGAATATCAAAAAGATCGTTTAACCCTATTTCTTCACCCAGAAAAGAATCCTTTGGGGGGAGGTTATCAATTAATTCAATCTCGCATTGCCATCGGATCAGGAGAATTATTGGGACGGGGATTACACCAAGGCACCCAAACCCAATTAAATTTTATTCCCGAACAACACACCGATTTTATCTTCTCGGTAGTCGGGGAAGAACTCGGTTTTGTTGGCAGTATTCTAGTTTTAATAGCTTTCTGGTTAGTTTGTTGGCGTTTGTTAGTCATTGCTAATACTGCTAAAGAAAACTTTGGTTCTTTAATAGCGATCGGTGTTCTCTCGATGATCGCTTTTCAGGCAATTCTTAATATTAGCATGACCGTGGGATTAGCCCCGATTACAGGGATTCCTCTACCTTGGTTAAGTTATGGACGTTCATCTTTATTAACCAATTTTATCGCCTTGGGTTTAGTGGAATCCGTGGCTAATTATCGCCCCCGTAAGCGTTTGTACTAAGTAGTTGTACAGATATCAGTTATCAGATATCAGTTATCAGTTATCAGATTTGAGTTTTAAGTGTGGAGTATTAAATCCCACTTTCCGCACTTCTTAACATTGAATTAATAATTTTTACCAATATATTGCTTACAATCCTTGTCCAGTAAGGATTATAGCTACAATGATGGATTTTGATCAAGGTGAAGAATTGTAAATTTTTTTCTCAGAAAAAATCAATTATTGAAAATGTTCTCAATAGTAGTTTCTACAATCAAGGTTTTTCGTTAAAACATCTTGGGGAATGTAAAAATATATAAAAGTATATGAAGATGTGCGGAATGTCGGCTGTTAAGGCACTATGCTGAATCATATTGTTTTTTAACACACAGAGTTGTCATGCCCAATTTTTCGCACACTTGCAGCAGTATTAACTACGACCCTAACAGCACAATCCTGAGTGCTGAGTGCCAAGCTCGCGATGGAGAATGGATGCCCACCGAACTGAGGCTTAGTGACCATATCGGTAATATAGATGGGGAATTGCAGTTCGGGGATCAAAACTTCCAAGAAACCTGCCAAGATTGTCACCTTGAGTTCGGGGATGGAGACCAATCCGTATGGTTGGTATGCACTTGTCAAACAATGGATGGGGAATGGAAACCTACGCAAATACTGTTAGACAGTCAGATCGATAATAACGACAGCCAACTGGAAATCGGATAGGGTAGAAGAGGACGCAAGAAATCCACGATTCCGCTATCTGTTGGGTAGAAAACCTACACTTACCCGCAAGAAAAGTGTAGGTAGTTCAGCAAATATTGGAGAACGCCATGAAAGTGACCTATGATCCAGTCGTTGATGCTCTCAAAATCACCTTAAGTAATGTGCCAATTGCAGAAAGCGACGAGCAGAGTCCGGGGGTGATTCTCGACTATGACCAGTGGGGGAACGTGGTGGGGTTAGAAATCCTAAATGCTCAAGAGCGGATGGACAATCCCCAGTCTTGCGAATATTCGATTCTGACCACTAAACCGGAATTAGTCGCCACTTAAAAGAGACAAAAAGAAATTTAAATACAGGAATTTCCCACTGACATGAAAGAATCGCCTAAAGTTGTTTTTGTGTCGTGAACTATCAATTGTCTCTCCACTTTTAAAGTCACCTACTCTCTCGGCAAAAACTACGTTAGTCTAACACGATTGGGCTTAGGAGAGCAGGGAGCAAAGGATTTAGTATGATTTAGCGGAAATTTTTCTTAAATTTTTCTTAAGTGCTTGACATTGGCCAGATTAGTGCTTATGATGTTTCCCATCACCCAAATAAAAGCAAATTATTTGCACAATCCCAATTCTGAAAGCCATGCACAGCAAAGCTTTCAGGGGTTATTGCAGGTGGTTAGTTTTGTCTGAGTGATCAAACCTATTCACTCGAAATTACCAGAGGAATAAATATGGCATATCCCAACGATCAACAAGGTAAAGCACTTCCTTTCTTTGCTCGTTTCTTGTCCGTAAGCAAAGAGGAATCTTCCATCAAGTCTCCTTCCCCTGAGCCTACCTACGGGGTCACCTTTAAATACCCTTCTGACTGGGAAGACTTTTAAACTCAGGTGACTTGAGTAATTGCAGCACTTTTCTTGATTACACCGTACAGACAAAAAGCTAAAGGAGCCACTAAGCAAGGCTTGCAGCCAAAAAAACTGCACGTTGAGATCCTGAGAAGTGCTGTAAAGTAACTTTAGTAATTACTCAAGAAAAAAACCAATACTGCAATAAGTCAAGCAAAAGCAAGACTTTTTGCAGCATTTTCTTGAGATTAGGATCAATAAAGACCGACCCAAAAGCCTTAAAATGGGTTAAAATGTAAGGACTTGCAACTGACATGAAAGAATCGCCTAAAGTTGTTTTATTGTTGACCCATAGCGGCGATTTTTTCACGATTGACCGCGTGGCTGAGGCGATAGAAAAAAAAGGAGCCACAGCTTTTCGCTTAGATACCGATAAATTTCCCTTAGAGGTTCAATTAGCAGCCCAATTTAATGGTAAAAAAAGTTTTTATCAATTAACCTATAACCATCAATCTATTGATAGTGAACAGGTGCAATCTGTTTGGACAAGACGTATTTGGCAACCTGAACTAACAGGGGATTTAGATCCTCAGTTTCGGGAGGCTTGTGTGCGAGAATCCCAGACGACTTTGGCTGGTTTTTGGGATAGTTTAAGGTCAGCGCGTTGGTTAGATAATTTAGCGCAAATTGAGAAGGCTAAAAATAAGTTATTACAACTTCGTTTGGCCTCAGAAGTTGGCTTAATTATTCCCCCTACCTTAGTGACCAATAATCCCGATGCTGCCCGGGAGTTTTTTTCCCAGGTTCAGGGAAGAATGGTGAGTAAATTGTTAACTGCGATCGCCAGAAGTATGGAGTCGCCGGAATTTTTTCTTTATACCAGTAGGGTGAAAGCAGAAGACCTTGAGGAAGCGGAATCTTTACGCTATTGTCCTATGGTTTTTCAAGCGGAAATTCCCAAACAATTAGAATTGAGAGTTGTCGTGGTTAATGGACAGACATTTGTGGGAGCTTTAGAATCTTCTCAGTATAATAATTCAGCCGTAGATTGGCGAAGACCGGGTATTGATCCTGGTGCTTGGCAACATCATACTTTACCCGATTCACTATTGCAGCAACTTCAGATTTTTATGGCTAATATAGGGTTGAATTTTGGGGCGTTTGATTTTATCTTAACTCCTGGGGGAGAATACGTTTTTTTAGAAGTTAATCCCTGTGGTGAGTGGGGAATGTTAGAACGGGATTTAGATTTACCTATTTCTCATGCGATCGCTGATTTTTTAGTATGCTAAAAATCAAACCAAAACCTAATCAGGATTTTGAGGATTTTAGGATTATCAAGATTCTCAATCCAAAATCTAATCAGGATTCTCAATCCCAAATCATCAAGGAAATCTATGACCGTTTTAATTGTTACTTTTAGCCATGATAATGAAAGTATTCCTCTGGTAATCAAAGCCATAGAAACGATGGGTAAAAAAGCCTTCCGTTTTGATACCGATCGCTTCCCTACAGAGGTGAAAGTTGATCTTTACTCAGGCGGTCAAAAAGGCGGAATTATTACCGATGGAGAACAAAAATTAGAGCTAAAAGAAGTTTCTGCTGTCTGGTATCGACGCATGAGATACGGACTAAAATTACCCGATGGGATGGATAGTCAATTTCGCGAAGCTTCTCTTAAGGAATGTCGGTTAAGTATTCGAGGAATGATTGCTAGTTTATCTGGTTTTCATCTTGACCCAATTGCTAAGGTAGATCATGCCAATCATAAACAATTGCAGTTACAAGTAGCGCGACAATTAGGTTTATTAATTCCGGGGACTTTAACTTCTAATAATCCTGAAGCTGTCAAGCAATTTGCTCAGGAGTTTGAAGCAACGGGAATTGTGACTAAAATGCTTTCTCAATTTGCTATTTATGGAGACAAGCAAGAGGAAATGGTTGTTTTTACCAGTCCTGTTACTAAGGAAGACCTAGATAATTTGGAAGGTTTGCAATTTTGTCCCATGACTTTTCAGGAAAACATTCCTAAAGCTTTGGAATTACGCATCACTATCGTCGGTGAACAAATATTTACGGCGGCGATTAATTCCCAACAATTAGACGGCGCTATCTACGATTGGCGAAAAGAGGGAAGAGCGCTCCATCAACAATGGCAACCCTACGATTTACCGAAAACTATTGAAAAACAACTACTAGAATTAGTGAAATATTTCGGTCTTAATTATGGTGCAATTGATATGATTGTCACACCAGATGAACGTTATATCTTTTTAGAAATTAATCCCGTTGGCGAGTTTTTTTGGCTAGAACTTTATCCTCCTTATTTTCCCATCTCCCAGGCAATCGCTGAAATCCTAGTTAACTCATAAACTGGCAAAGACAGAGCCAGAGTATTTTATCGCATCGACGAGGCTCTGACTCCCGATTTCCCCCCCGACTACTGACTTGAAAATAGAGGCTGAAATAACGCAACATACTAAATCCGTTGAGTAAGCATCCCACCGAAAAACTAATGCGCGGGGGGTTTGGGGGCGGCGCCACGCCCCCAACGGGGGGTTTGGGGGGTAGAACCCCCCAAAAGCTTGGATTGAGTGATCAAGTGGGAAGTAATACGGCCATCCGTTAACCCCACCAACAAACTTTTTCAGCAAACCCTACTTAATTTCCAGACCAAGACTTTCTCTCGTGCTTCTATCAGATCCATGCCTATTTTTTCTAAAACTCGCTTTGAAGCTATATTATCGGGAGCGCAGCCAGCGGTCACTGTTTGCATACCAGGTTGAGAAAGTGTCCAGTCCATCATTGCTTTTGTCGCCTCAGATGCGTAGCCTTGTCGTCGATATAACGGCGCTACTTGATAACCAATTTCTACAGCATCTGTGGGTAAACCTGTGACATCAGGAATAATTTTGATCATCACATGACCAATAAGGGTATTTTCTGTTTGATGAATAATTAAACTCCCCCATCCCCACTCATTTTGTAAGGGGAATTGCAGCAAAATATTCGCAATATCAGGGAAAGCTTGAATCAATTCTTGTTCGGCCCAGTCAGCTGCAACTTTTATCCCCAAAATTGTTGCTAATTCATCGATACCTATAATTGCGGCCTTGAGAAGTTCAAGCTTTAAGGGGACTAAATATAATCGTTCCGTCACCAGTTTTTCCAGTGCTTTCATTTGATAAAACTCCTATACCAGTTATCAGTTATCAGTTATCAGTTAGTAGCTTGTTAATCAACTTACCCAGCAAAAACCTGATTCTCTAGTTCTCCTGAGAGGGGAAAGTCTGAATACTCTGTCTCACTTTCAATCTGTTTGTCACCCCATTAGCTATATTCTCACCCATTTTAAGGTTTTTGGGTCTTTATCGTAACGATAATTAAAACCATCTTTGGCAGTAATAATTTTACCTAAACTGGCACGACTCCGGACGTTACTTAAAGAATAATCAGTTAGGGACTGCATTTGTTGATGGGACAAACCTTCGGCTATTTCAGAAACTCCGGCAATTTCCGCATCATGCTCAGTTTTAACCTCAGACAAAGTCTCTATTTTTACCGCCGAAAAATTTTCTGATTTTTTTGACATCATCACTAGGTTATTCACTTTTTTGCGCTGATAATCTTCTACAGTTGACAGCTGCCAATGGGAATTTTCTGTTAACTCTAAGACCCATCGATGATAATTAAATAAACTTTCCCTATGACCAACACTAATAAAAGTGGTTTCACTTTCCTGTAATTGCTGATATAAGCTGGCTTCATTGGCCAAATCTAAAGCGCTGGTTGCTTCATCTAAGATAGTAAAGGTAGGTTTAGTGATTAATAGTCGAGCAAAAGCTAATCTTTGTTGTTCTCCGAGGGATAAAATCTGTTCCCAATTGACTTGTTTATCCAAGGTATTTTTGTCAGTTAATAAATGTTGCAGGTTGACTTTTTTTAAGATGTTTTCTAATTCTTCATCGCTCACCTGCTCATTGGTATGAGGATAAAGTAATTGCTGGCGTAAAGTGCCAAGGATAATATAAGGACGTTGGGGTAAAAATAACATTTTAGCTAAAGGAGGACGAACTAAACGACCACTACCTGCTTTCCATAAACCGGCGATTGCTCGTAACAAGGAACTTTTTCCTCGACCACTGGGGCCAATAATCAGTAAGCTTTCTCCCAAAGGGACAGAAACCGATAAATTTTCCACAATTACCTTTTCATAATCGGGAGTTTGTAGGGTAAAATTTTCAAAAGCTAGACGATTATCTTCCAGGGTGGTAATACGACTTAAGTTTTTCGGCTCTTCACTGGCAACTTTTAAGGCATCTGTCAAGGTAGCTAACCGTTCAATATAACTTGAAACTTTACCCGATGTTCCCCATTCAGTAATTAATTGTCCCAAGGCATTAGAAAAAAGGAAGCAGCATAAACTCGCTTGACTAATTTCCCCATAATCGATTTCGTTTTTAATAAACATCGGGGTCAAAATAAACATTGAAAATACACTAATCGCTGACTGATAACCTCGATTAAAAAGATTATTAAACCGTTCCCAATTGATCAGTTTTTCCGAGCTTTGAATAACCCGTTGAAAACGGTCTTCAATGATTTTTTCTTCCTGCTCTTCTCCCTGAAAAAAAGCAATTGATTCGGCGTGGTTACGCACATGGGTTAAAGCATAATTATAATCAGCTTTATTATTAAGCTCCGATTGATTAATTTTGTTTAATTCTTGAGTTAGATAAATTGCTATGAAATTTCCTGCGATCGTATAAATTATTAGATAAACCGCAATTTGCCGAGAAATTGTCCAAAGAATAATCGCAAAAGTAATCATTTGCAACCCTTTTTCCACGAAGGTAATTAACAACCTTAGGGTCATGGTCGTAATTGGTTCAATTTCTTGAGATAATCTTTGATCGGGATTTTTTAAAGCTGAGGTAAAATCAATGTTATAATAAGCGCGATAATTGAGATATTTTTTAACGGTTTGTTTGGTTAACCACTTATACCAATCCAATGCCACTTGACGACGAATAAATTGAGAAAAAGCAAATAACCCCGTTGTTCCTATAATCAACAAACTGGATAACCAAAGCGTATTGAGATATTTAGAAAGGTCTCTATCTTCAATAATAATATCGAGTACATAACGATTCCAGTAGCTACTAAAAGCTTCTACCCCGACTGTTGCCAAGATACTTAAAAGGATCAAAGCTGACATTCCCCAAGAAATGATCACATCTCCAAAGGCACGTCCATTTAACTCCGTTGGATACCAATAGGGTTGAGCGACAATTTTTAGGCTTTCCCAAAATTGACCAAATAGTGAAAAGGGATTATTGGCCGACTGGTCGGACACAACAGGGTTTTCCGTTGCTTGTTTAGTAGTATATTGAGGCATCTAGATCCAATTGGCAGTTCTTTTACTGTTCTCTTGACAACTCGCTATCATATTGTAGCGGCAGAATTACCCGCTTTTGTCTTTTGATAACATTTTTATCTAGAAGATGAAAGCCAGCTATGGTCAGAAAGCTCTGACATAACTAAGAACTACTTGACCCACTTTTGTTACTGTGGCAGTCTAGATGCTGTTTACTGGTCACTGAAAAACCCCATCTCTCAATCTCCGTGATCCTCAAAATGATTAGCTAGTAGGAATTTTTGACTGGTATTCAACTCTTGCCAAAGCTGGTTAATTTTCTCGTAAGCTTCCGTGGAGGTAAGCTTTCCCCCACTGTGTAAACCAGCGATAAAAGAGACTCTCAGGGCGAATTCCTGCAAATTAGCGTTAAAAACTAAATTTTGTGGCGTGAATAAACCCCTGTAGCTGGTTTTAGGGTAGAGAAAGTTATCTTTAGAATTGAATTTTTCCATTGTTACCGACCCCCCAGTATAGGATATCTACATTATTATATATTTAAACTTTTGTTAACTTAGGCTTAACCTAAGAATTTAAACCTGTCTCTAGATTCTTAAGAGAGTAGCTGCTGAACTTGATTAGCTGCCGCTATCCCAGAAGTTAAGGCCGTTTCTAGGGAAGAATTTCTCGATAAATCTCCCCCTTGACACCAATCACCACAGGCAACTAGAGGTAAAGGACTATTAACACTTAAACAGGGTACAGCTAAACCCTGACGGACTAAAGCATAACGCCAACGGTGCAGCTGAGACCAATCGGGGAGAGGCAAAGAAGCACGAGAGAGCAAATCTAGCTTAACTGCTTCTAAATCCTCGCTATCGAGATATTTAACCGCAAAATCGGCACTACTATGCACAACAAAGACATAATCAGGGGATGATTGCCGTTTACTGCTATCAAGTCCTAACCAAGCGATATCGGTGGAGGGAGCAACTGCGGGTAAAGAATCGCCATAACCCGCCATTACCGTTAAACAGGGATCGTAAACGATTGATCGCAATTCTGGCATAGTAGTTATATGAGAGTTTTCTAACAATAACGCCGCTTGCGGGGCGGGAATAGCCAGGACAATCGCCGAAAACTCCCCCCGAATTTGACCGTTATTGTTTAAAACCCATTTTCCTTGACGATTTTCCAGACGAGTAACCAGAAAATCTCGTTCAATTTCTAACCCTTGAGCTAAAAATTTCGCCACGCTATTGATGCCAGAAGGAGCAACATAGCTAGAATCAAACCAAGAAGTAACTATATTCTCTCTCAGGAGATTATCAATTAAAGCCGCCGTTTTTTCGCCCTGAATAGTCAAAAAAGGCAAGCCATGATCCACAGCCATCTCTTGATTAGCTCGATTAACCCGTCGCGTGGCTAAACGACCACCAATGCCTCTAGACTTATCAAATAGCTTAACAGTATAACCTCGATCGCACAACTGACGAGCGCAGGTTAACCCGGCTAAACCCGCACCAATGATCCCAACCTTAATCGAAAAATTTGTCACTAGCCTTCCTAACCCCGTCAACCCTTGAGTTAATATTAGTATTAATCAGCACTAGCGAAACTGATTTGATTATTGGGGCTGAGGAGGAGAAACCACATTGGACGAACTACGCACAGCTTTGGAGTTAGCCACCGAGGAGGAACTACAGCAAATCACTAACATCCTCTTTTGCCGTCGTTTTAACCCTCTCGATTATCTACGAGCGCCGGACGCAATCGCCGTTCAAAGTCAAGATTGGGATAGTTGGTTAGATAGCGTCGAGGATCGTTTTCGTTACTTGGCTGCCGATGGTGTGACAGTATTAAAAGGTCAAACCGAAAAAGTTAGTTATCGTCAAATTCTCGTCCGTGTCTGTCATTTCCTCAAGGTTCCCTACTCCCAAAAAATGCCGACAACGGAAATTGAAGCGGAAATCTATCTTCACCTCGTTAACAAAGCTTGGAAACGTCTCCCCCCATCGGAACAAAAATCCCTCTCGATTCAAATTCAAAAAGCACTCGCGGATTCCCACACTCCCCAACCCTTACCGGTTCACCTACAACACAATCCCCTCGATATAGTCCTCAAAGGCGGCAGCGTCATCGCCATTAATTCTATCCTGAAACCGATTCTGCTCAAACATATCGCCAGGCAGTTCGCTCTCCATTTTGCCCGCTATCAAGGGGCAAAAACTGCCCTAGTCCAGGGTGGGGCAATTGTTAATCAAATCGCCCTACAAACGGCTAAACAGGGCATGACTAGAGCGGCAGCCCGCTACGGAGCCGTCAGAACCGTGTTAAGTTTGGTAGGACCGGCTCTATGGGGTTGGTTTATTGCTGATCTCGGTTGGAAGGCGATCGCCACCGATTACGGCCGGATTATCCCGACTATTTTTGCCCTTGCCCAAATTCGTCTGACTCGTGACGATTGTTGGCAACCTGCATAACATGAAAAAGATTTTTTGTCAAGGGTGGGAGTGGAATTTAATACTTTTTTCAGTTTTTATTGCCATGGTCCTGCCGGAGTTGGCGGGTATCGGCATTATTATCGTCTTAATAAGGGTTTTTACCGGCAATTTTCGGGCAATTATCCGGTCACGTCTCAATCAAGGTCTCGGTATCGTCACTCTTTGGTTAATGATTAGTGCCAGTCTTTCCCCAACTCCGGGGGATGCTTGGATTGGTTTAGGAAATTTTCTGCCTTTTTTCTTCTTTTTTAGCAATATTCGGCAATTAATTAAAAAACCCTCCCAATTGCGTCAACTAGCTTGGGCGATGGTTATTCCGTCGGTTTGGGTAGTGGTGATGGGATGGGGACAAATTTTTCTCGGTTGGCAAAAACCGGAAGCATTAAAAGGGATTTTTACCTGGCCCTACGGAGCGGGGGGCGAACCTTTAGGGCGAATGTCTTCGGTTTTTATGTATGCTAATCTTCTGGGGGCTTATTTACTGATAACTCTGATTTTAGCGATCGGTTTATTAATTCTAACTTGGCGGCAGTGGCACAGACAAAGAAATAACCTTTTAAATCTCAAAGTCGGGTTTTTAACTTTAACCATATTTATCGACAGTGTAGGGCTATTTTTAAGCAATTCTCGCAATGCTTGGGCCTTAGCCTTTTTAGGTTGCCTAATTTTTGCCCTTTATCTGGGTTGGAATGCCTTAGTCGCTGGTTTTGTCCTCTTGGGAGGGATGATTTCCCTTGCTTCTTGGGGACCAAATCCTTTCAGGGATAGTCTGCGTTTTTGGGTTCCTAGGGCGATTTGGGCGCGATTATCCGATGAAATGTTCCCCAATCGCCCTCTAGCTACTCTCAGATCAACTCAATGGCGTTTTACTCTAGAAATGACCCAAGAAAGACCCCTATTCGGTTGGGGATTACGCAGTTTTACACCTCTCTACGAAAAAAGTCAGGGATTATGGTTAGGTCATCCCCATAATTTATATTTGATGTTAATGGCAGAAACGGGAATTATCGGCTTAATTTTGTTGTCTGTTTGGGTGGGTTGGATTTATGCCCAAGGGGTGCGTTTATTTATCTTTCTACGGCAACAAAAAGCCGGGGGGGAGTTAATTATCTTTACCTATCTGGTGGCCTTTGGTGCTTGCGTTTTATTTAATCTCGTCGATGTCACCCTCTCCGATGTCAAGATTAATACTATTGTTTGGCTTCTCTTGGCTGCCATTGCTGGTGTCAGTCAAAGGTTAAATTATGAATTATGAATTGGGAAGTGGGGTGTGGGGTGTGGGAAGTGGGGTGTGGGAAGTGGGGAAGTGGGGAAGTGGGGAAGTGGGGAAGTGGGGAAGTGGGGAATTGGGGAATTGGGGAATTGGGGAGAGGGGAGAATAAATAAAATAATCTCCTGAATAAGGGTGCATCCCACACTTGCAGAAATACCAACAATCAGCAATTATCAGTGACTCTTAAATTAGTACAAAAATATGAACAATCGCGTGTAAGCATCTCACAGTTAACCTAATGCGCGGGGGGTTTGGGGGCGGCGCCACGCCCCCAACGGGTAGGGCTGTTTCATTTAAATTAAGTATAGCTGATTTTGAGTCAATAAATTTGATCGAGGATTCTCAAGTT
>VYLM01000002.1_pt1 | contig 71419 bp, 55 predicted proteins | sample 5109491 | NCBI WGS metagenome assembly VYLM01 (sample SAMN12291813, study PRJNA351875) | freshwater metagenome | isolation source: freshwater lake | place: USA: Michigan, MSU3 lake | collected 2011-08-06 | reverse complement strand
TAGTAAATTTATAGACTATAGCGATTTAGCCAAAGCACTAGGTCGTTTAATGCCGTAAAATCCAACAAAGCCTCAGCCAAGGACTCTAATTGCTCGATTTCTAGGGCCTGAATCCGGGCAGTTAACACCTCATCCACCGCACCAAAACGACGTTGCAACAGACGCAAAATCAGGGCAGATTCTCCTTCCAGTCGTCCTTCCAGTCGTCCTTCCAGTCGTCCTTCCAGTCGTCCTTCCAGTTGTCCTTCCAGTCGTCCTTCTTCCTTGGCTTCACGATATACCCTTGTATCTGCCAATTGTAGTCCTAGCATCGCTTCCACCTCCTGCCGACTCAAGTTAGTAAATTTATAGACCATAATTGTGGCAATCATTTCTATTATGGCGCGACCTGCTTCTGGATCTGCAATTTGCTGTTGAGTTCGTGCCAGTAAATAGCGAGCTTTTTCTGGTGCTTGGGTTTCTTCCACAGTAGTGAGTACCATCAAGGCAACCCCTAGGGGTAACTGCTGAATTTCCCCTAATTCGTTCAGATAAATCCGATGCACCTGATTACAATTGAGGAGCGCTCGGTAGGGATGGGTGTTACTTTGTTCTAGACTACGGGTGGGATAGATGACAACAATTTGCCAATCGGTAAATCGTTCTCGCTGACGATAAAAATACAAAAATGATTCGCCAAAAACCCGTTCATAGAGTCGTTCGTCTTTTTGAAATTGCACTTCGCAAAAATAGATCACCCCGCTACTATCATTATCGGGTGGCAGGAATACGCCATCGATCTCAAATTTGGGTTCTTTGACGGCTACGGAGTCAAAGCGGTATTCGGTGGCATTATCTGGTGGGTTTTCGAGTAAATCGAAGAGAAGGGAGGGAGATTGTTGGAAAAGCCGGTAAAATATCGAGTCTCGTTTCATGATGATCGGGATTGCACCATAGCTCTTTCCCGATCTTCCCATAAAACCCCCAAAAAAGAGAGAGGAAACCAGTGCCTCCTCTCCCTTGGGCATTATTTTCTCGCTTTGCGGACAGCACCCCTGATTTATTCTCCCCTTTGACTCTTGCATGAGTGCCTGAGTGCCTCTCCTAACCAAGAAATTAATCAGCTTGATGACATTAAAGAAAGCCTTGATCCGAGTTTTGATGAAGTGCTTTGAGAAATCGCAGAAAAACAACGAAATCTAAAACCGTAATTTTCTGTTAGAATTGGCAGTAATTAAACACCACGCTTGTCGGAGCTATGGTTAACCTCACCTATAACAAAAATTGCCCTCTTCCCAGTGCCGAAGAATTACCCTCTTCCGATGAAACTCCAGTGGACAATCAGTTACAGAATGATCTTCCCAATCTGCTGCTAAATTTATTAGCCTTAATTTGGTCTGGTCGAGATGATTGGTATTTTGGGGTAGATATGGCTGTTTATTACAACCCAGACGAACCAGCTTTTGTCCCCGATGGTTTCTTAGCAGTTGGAGTTAACCATGATACGGGAGAAAGAGGTCGGTTAAGCTATATTTTGTGGGGAGAAAAGTATATCTTGCCGATTTTGTTTTTAGAGGTAATTTCCGAGAAATATAATAGTGAATATGAGGAGAAATTCTTAAATTACCAAAGCCTAGGGATTCTGTATTATGTAATCTACAATCCTTTCAGTGGCAGAAGGGGAAGATTTAAAAACCGACAAAGATTAGAAGTATATAAATTAATCTCAGGGAAATATCAACTTCTAGAAAGTGAGAATAATCGAGTTTGGTTGCCAGAAATTGGCTTGGCACTAGGTTACGAGAAAGGAGAACATATTGGGTTCTTCGGTTTGTGTTATGCAATGGATTTTTGCCAATTGTTTTCAATCTAGAACGAGCTAATCAATTAAGTCCCTTGCCAGATAAGGATTTAGCCGATTTCTGCCCCCTGATCGAACCATACCAAGTAACGAAGAACCACATATTGCTTGGTATCGGGAATGGTTATACTGGTATGACCAGTCGGGAAATCGCTATCTAACGGCTGAGGAAAGAGCGAACCAAGCTGAGGCGATCGCTGCTCAAGAACGCTTGGCGAAACAAGAGGCTGAACAAAAAGCCATCCGGCTGGCTGAAAGGCTCAGAGCGCTTGGCATTAACCCCGATGAAGTGTAAGGTCTGACTTCTCCAAGGTATCAAAAAGCCCCGCCAAAAAAAGAGAGAGAAAACCCGCGTCTCCTCTCCCTGGGTCATTATTTTCTGCCTTTGCGGACAGCATCACGGTTATTGGCAAAATAGTTTGAGAAAATCGGTAGCGCGATAGATAGGAATTCCCTCGTAGGCGATCATATCTAACAGATCACTGTCCCCGGCGATGATGCAGTCTGCCTTTCCCGCAACAGCGAGGGAGAGAAATTTGTCGTCCTTCCGATCGCGGCAAGCGATGACAGACTCCGTGACGGTGACAGATTCGGAAATGCTAACATACCACTCGATATAATTCATGGCGCTGTCTTGTCGGATATATTTGCGAAATTTTTCCCTGTTTAGTACGGTGAATAGTTCGGCAACTGTATCATCGGAAATTAAGATAATGCCCTGTCTCGCCAAAAAAATCGAACATTCGCTCAAAATTTTCGTTCGGACGGATGGCGAAACTGACAAGAATATTGGTATCAACAACAACCCGCATCACAAATCATCTTTTAACGATGCCATGAGTGCGTCGTGTTCCGCAGCTGTCATGCCAAGAGTTGCGGCCTCGTGCTGTAATTTTCTGGCAATAATAGATAAGCTGGGACAACCTACCATAAGGCGGACAATTTCATCATCCGGTATAAGCGCCAGTGCTTCCCTAATTTCTTTGGCTGTGCCTTGGATTACTGTTGCTTGTGTAGTCATGATTTTTGCTCATTCTAGGGCGAATCCTAGCATAATTCACGACTGAGATGCTACCCATCGAAAAACCTCCCCCAAAAAAAGAGAGAGAAAACCTGCACCTCCTCTCCCTTGGGTCATTATTTTCTGCCTTTGCGGACAGCACTCCCTAGCATTAAGCCGCCCAGGGTGATAAGACCAAGAAGGCTAGAGGGTTCGGGAACAGGAGTCGCATCAAGTGTAACGTTATCGAAAACTAATTGTGTCCCCCCATTATTCGGACGGTCAATAGAGATGCGAATTCCCGCACCCTGATCGGCAATCCCCGCCAGATAAGAAGTGTTGAACGATAAGAACACACCTCTTGACGAAAAGGAACTCTGATTGAATGTAAAACTTGACAAAACGGTATTATTATCACTCCGGCGAAGCGAAATTGTACTGTTCGGCAAGGTCAAGTTGCCCGGTTCATCTAGACGAATACCCGCGAATAAATTGAGCGTGTATCGAGTTCCGGCTTGATAAGTGGCGGCTACGTCTTGATAGATCGATCCACCATTGAAAGCAATAAGACCCGCCTGCGAACCGTCGGGTACTCCGCTTGGAAATTGGGTCGCATTGAATGGCTGAACCCCCGCATTGCCACTACTCACAGTCCAACCGGTAATAACTGGTGAAAAATTAGGGGTTGATGGTGTCTCGAAGGAAAAATTATTGACAGTCACGCTTGCAGCTTGTGCTGCACTAGCCGTTACCAGAGTCGCCAGGGCAACTCCAGAGACAGTGCCGAGTTGTTTTATTTTCATGAAAAGAAAAGGGTTAATGGTAGATGATTTGAGTGCTTGCGACATTTAGATTTGGGTTAAGCGATCGGGCAACCCAAAACAATGACAAGCGAATGGTCAAAGGTAAATTACACACTTCCCCCCCCACATTGTATTAAAAGCTACAATTTAATAAATATTTACATTCTTCTCCCCCAGGGCTGACGCTTGCTAGAATGAAATCCCGCTTGATTTGTGGTAATGAGACAGTTTATGTTAGATTTTCATCTATCTGTTCAGCCTGAAACAGAAAAACGCCTTAAAAAGATTTGGAAACGAAGCCTATACTGATAGTTTCTTCGGCAAAATAGTCGTAAAAGTCTTTCTCCGTCAACATTTCACGATTCCATAAGCAAAAATTATCACACAAAGTCGAGAAGAGCCGAAAAATTTGCCCAAAGCATTATTGATTATCAGATTGCCGAATTACAAAAAAGCAAGGCTAATTCAAGTCTGAATTGCATCACTGTCTGATCTACCTTTATAGAACGCCAATTCAAAAATGAAACGCATCAACCTCAAGTTTATGTTACCTCAAGACCTCAAGAGTTGACAAAGAAAGGCTCATCAGGTACTGTCTGAGCCTTATCGGAAGTTAACGACGGCGGGTGAGTTCAGCCGTTAGACTGCCAATTTCTTGGTCAAGATAGTTCCGGTTACTTTTGGGCAGGTGCTATACTGTAGTGAGGTTTGTAAATGGTTTCTCCCATGAAAAATAAAGCCATTATTGTACTGGGGGCGGTTGCCGCTCTTGGGTTGGCTGCAACCTCAACTTTACTTATGACACGTCCATCTGGAAATTCTCCAGATTCCGCCTCTGCTCAATTTTCTCCCAACGGCATGGGTATGATGGATCATATGCAGGTCAGTAGCGAGTTTAACTATCTTGCCCAAATGATTCCTCACCATCAGGAGGCAATCGATACCGCCCAGGTTATTCTGACACGCACTAGTCGTCCTGAGATGAGGCAGTTTGCTCAAAAGATCATTCAAGTGCAAACTGCTGAAATTGCTCAGATGAAAAACTGGCTCAACGAGTGGTATCCCGGAAGGAATATTAGCGTCTCCTACGTTCCCATGATGCGCGATCTGAGTCAACTTCAGGGCGATGCCCTAGATCAAACTTTTTTACAAGATATGATTAAACATCATATGGGAGCCGTGATGATGTCGCAAATGCTCCTGAATCATAATCTGGTGAAGCATCAGGCTGTCCGGCCTTTTGCTGAGAACATTGCCACTAGCCAGCGCCGGGAAATTCAGCAGATGCAAACTTGGTTGATGGCTTGGTTTGGTGATCGCAATCCAATGGGTGGGATGCATCATTAGCTGGTATTGCGATCGCGATTTTGTCGGGTGCGTTCCCTAATGCAAGTACGCTTAACTGATACAGAAGTTCTGGTGTCCCCTAAAACCAGAGACTTATCGCCTCAAAATAAAGATAACTGCTATATCCTTCTGTTCACTTTAAAATAAAACCGTTAGCTTGCTGGGGATTGAGAGTGACAATCCCAAAATCTCTACCTAAACCCTTCCCTTTCGAGGTAAATATTTCATGAGCCAAACGATCACACCTTCTTCCTTAAAAGCTAGTTTAGCCCCCAATACGACTAGAGCAGCAACGGTGGACGATGGGGGAAATGTGCTAGGGGAATTTCTGCAAGAAACTCTGGCCATGACTAAACGTCTGTTCATCCAATTAAAACGTCGTCCTTCAACCCTAATCGCGGGGGTAATTCAGCCCTTTATGTGGCTGATTTTATTTGGAGCTTTATTTTATAATGCCCCCCAGGGACTATTCGGCAACGATCTCAGTTATGCTAAATTTCTCGCCCCCGGAGTGATTGTCTTTACCGCTTTTTCCGGGGCCTTAAATGCCGGTTTGCCGGTAATGTTCGATCGAGAATTTGGCTTTCTTAACCGTCTCTTGGTAGCACCTTTAACCACTCGTTACTCGATCGTGGCCGCTTCTACCATCTATATTATCGCCCTCAGTTTCATCCAAACCGCCTCGATCGTGGCCGCTAGTGCCTTTTTAGGGGCCGGATTACCCAGTTTAGCTGGATTAGGTGCGATCGCTTTGATTGTTTTCCTAATAGTTTTGGGGATGACTGCCTTAAGTCTCAGTTTAACCTTTGCCCTACCTGGACATATCGAATTAATCGCCGTCATTTTCGTCACCAATTTACCGCTTTTATTTGCCAGTACCGCCCTCGCTCCCTTAAACTTTATGGCAGATTGGTTACAAGTAATCGCTAGTCTCAACCCTCTTACCTATGCGATCGAACCGATCCGTTATATTTATTTCAATCAGCACTGGTCTTTTGATAGCATAGTCTTACAAACCCCTTGGCTTGACCTCAATTTCTTGACAGTTTTAGCCCTACTCTTAGCTTTTGATCTGCTAATCCTTTTAGCAATTCAGCCCTTACTTCGTCGTCGTTTTGCTTAAATCAGTTATCAGTTATCAGTTATCAGTTTACTGTTCACTGATAAGCTTGTAACTTTCTCACCACCAAAAACAAGATAATTTTCTGAGGAGTTAGTTAGATTATGAACACTCAAAAAATGTTAATCAAATCGTCTTTATTTCTAGCTACCATTCTATTAGTCGGGGCTGATTTTAATCCGCAAGTGTTAGCTCAAAGCTTGAACCCCAGTCAGCCGGATTATCAAAAAAATGAACGTAGTTCCGATGGCAGGGATGCTCTCGGTGGTTTTGATCCTTTAGACTTGATTCATAATAGTAATTTTCGCCGTAGCCGGGACGGATCGGAATTTCAGGAAGATACTCGCAATAACATCAACCAAGCGGCCGAGGAGTTTAAACGCAAGCAAAGAGAACAACTGGAAAATCTGCAAAATTCTACCCCAGAAACCAAATAAAACCCCTTTTTGATTTGCCTTTTGCCCATCCTAACCAGGAGGTTGATTTTGTCCTATTGCTTAGTATATATGATCGCTAAGTGCAGATGATCTGAGAAAGACCGATAACTGAAGAGCATTGGGGGGTTTATCTTACACGAATTTATATTAAACTTAGGATTGGTTTATTGAATTATCGTCTTATTAAAACTGTGGAAGTAATGGAAATCGGGCAAAAAGTCAAGGTCTGTCGCTTAAGAGACCGCGTTAACTCGGACGTAGCGGGTAAATTGGGTAAAGTGGGTGTCATCAAAAATTTTAAGATGACCGATGGCAGCGGTGTTGGTGCTGTTGTCCAGTTCGATGATAAAACCGCTACTTGGTTTTTTGAAGATGAACTCAAACTCATCTAAATATAACGCTTAGGAACTAATTATGTCCTTAATTTTGACCTTTTTGGGCAAGGGGGGCAGCGGTTGCAGTACAATAGCGATCGCTTCGGCAAAGAAAATGGCTGGTCTGGGGTCAAAAGTTCTCTTGATCGGTCAGGATCCTAGCCCTGCTTGGGGATTACTCCTCAAGGCCTCCCCTAGCTCCTCCATTACGGAAATTGCCCCCAATCTCTCGGTTGTGCAGCTTAGTAGTACGCATTTACTAGAAAAAAGTTGGGAAGAAGTCAAGGAATTGGAAAAGCAGTATTTGCGTTCTCCCACCTTGAAAAATGTTTATGGTCAAGAGTTGGGCGTTTTACCCGGAATGGACCAAGCTCTAGCCTTAAATTTCCTGCGGGAACAGGATAAAAGCGGAAATTACGATGTCATCATCTACGACGGCAGCGGAGATATCAACAGTCTGCGAATGTTGGCGATTCCAGAGGTGGGCAGCTGGTATTCACGGCGTTTTCGCCAGGTTTTCAGCGATTCTGAGATTGGTCGCACCCTTTCTCCCTTTTTCCAACCAATCGCCGCCGCCGTGCTGAATTTCTCCTTTAATCCCGACGGTTTAGGGAAGAAGGTCGATAATAACATTCTAGACGAGGGACGTTCCGCTTTAGCCGATCCTCGGCGAGTTTTAGCCTATCTAGTCACCAATGATGATCCAATTGCGATCGCAGAGGCCAAATATCTTTGGGGTGCGGCACAGCAAATCGGTTTAAATGTGGGGGGAGTGATTTTTAATCGCTGTCAGAGTGCTACGGAGGATTTTGCCCCGCTGCCGGCGGCGATTTTACCCGACCGTCAAGGAGAAGATTGGCAGGAGTTAATCGCCGAGTTACCCAATTTTCTCACGGTGCAGCCGCCCAAACCGTTAATAATCGATACGGCAGCCGGTCAGGTCAAGGTTTATTTACCCGGATTCGAGAAAAAACAGGTAAAACTGACGCAATCGGGCCCAGAATTAACCATCGAAGCCGGGGATCAACGGCGTAATATTGATGTACCACCGCCTCTGACCGGAAGATCGGTAAAAGGGGCAAAATTCCAAGAAGGTTACTTAATTATTTCTTTTTAAGGGATTATGTCGAACAGCGAGATAGAAAACAAGGATAATCGAGGCGCAAAAACTCGCCAATTATTGGGCATGAAAGGGGCCTCATCGGCAGAAACCTCCCTCTGGAAAATCCGCTTACAATTGATGAAGCCGATCACTTGGATTCCCCTAATTTGGGGGGTTGTCTGTGGGGCAGCTTCATCGGGTAATTATACTTGGTCTTTAGAAGATGTCTTAAAAGCGGCCACCTGTATGTTACTTTCCGGTCCATTGATGACTGGTTATACCCAAACTTTAAATGATTTTTACGATCGAGAAATCGATGCAATTAATGAACCCTACCGTCCGATTCCTTCGGGGGTGATTTCTATTCCGCAAGTAGTCGGCCAGATTTTGGTTTTATTAGCGGCTGGGTTAGGAATATCTTATCTTCTCGATCGCTGGGCTGGTCATGATTTCCCAATCATGCTCTGTTTAACCCTATTTGGTTCTTTTATTGCCTATATTTATTCAGCGCCACCCTTAAAATTAAAACAAAATGGTTGGCTAGGAAATTATGCCCTCGGTGCTAGTTATATAGCATTACCTTGGTGGGCAGGTCACGCCCTTTTTGGTCAGTTAAATTGGACAATTATGATCCTAACCCTTATCTATAGTCTAGCGGGGTTAGGAATTGCTGTAGTTAACGACTTTAAAAGTGTGGAAGGTGACGAAAAATTAGGCTTAAAATCCTTGCCAGTTATGTTTGGAATTACCACCTCGGCTTGGATTTGCGTGATTATGATCGATGTTTTTCAAGCGGGAATTGCGGGCTATCTGATTAGTATTCATCAGAATCTTTATGCCGCTATTTTACTGTTATTAATTATCCCTCAGATGACTTTCCAAGATATGTATTTTCTGCGGGATCCGCTCAAAAATGATGTCAAATATCAAGCCAGAGCCCAGCCTTTCCTAGTGTTAGGAATGTTGGTGACAGGTTTGGCTTTAGGTCAGGGGATACTCGGAAGATTGTAATTAATAAAAACTGGAAATATCCAGTTTATGGGACATAATCGCCTTGAATTGGGTTTCTGTTTACGGTAACTTGATCCGTCAAGAGGGGTGAAAATAGATTTTCGGTTCGATCCCCCCTGCCCCCCTTGATAAGGGGGGTGCCGATAGGCGGGGGGATCCCCCCTTGATAAGGGGGGTGTCGATCCCCCCCGCCCCCTTGATAAGGGGGGTATCTGACAATTTTTAATACCTACCTACTTAGCTCGATCCCTAGTCTTTTCGTTACAATTAAGAGGGAATCGATGCCGGGGGAAAAATTTACCTTTTTTTCTTCCCTCCGATTCGCCATTCTTGACGAACTAATCAAGAATAGTTCCTGTTTAACAAGATTGATTGAGACAAGTATCTCGCACCCTATCACCATGAGTAATACCAGTAATTTTCGCCAAGCTTTACGCGAGGCTAAAAGCCAAGCACTTATCGGCCCCAATGTTATCCCCAAGGCCCTGCCCTATCTCGGTGGTGGTCTAATTTTAACTGCGGTGGGAACCTATGGCGGTTTAGGTGTGATCCAATCCTATCCCCAGATTTTCTTCCCGACTTTCTTTGTCGCCCTGGTTGCCGAGATTATTTTATTTTTTGTCGCGCGTAGTAGTGCGGAAAGCGGCAATAAAAGCACTGCTCTGCCCCTCCTGACCCTCTATAGCCTTCTTTCTGGCTATACTCTCAGTGGAATCGTCTATGTGGCCCTAGGTACTTCCGGTGTTGGTTTGCGAGGAGTGGCAATTGCTGCCCTCGGTTGCGGCCTCGCTTTTGTGTTGGGACGCAATATCGGCTCGAATCTGTCGGAAAAAGATGGTTTGGCACTGACTCAAACCGTTAGCATCGGTATTCTCGCTCTTTTTATTGTTCTCATTGGTCAGCTAATTTTCTTTATCTTTACTGGTGCTAATCCCACCTGGTTAGAAATCGCTATTTCTGGCATCGGGGTTTTCTTGTTTGCTGGCTCCGCAGTGGTGGACTTTTACATCTTGCCCCGTACCTACAGAGATGAACAGTATCTCAGTGCTGCTTTATCGATGTATTTGACCTATATCAACCTATTTATCTTTATTCTGCGCCTTTTAATCGCTCTTAACGGTCGGGATTAGGGCAAATAGGGAGGAGTTAGAAATTAGTTACAACCTAACTTCTAACTCCGCTAGAATAGTAAAGAAATGTAAACGGCCTGTAAAGATCATGACTGAACCACAACCGACTCAAACTCCCAAATTAGAAGACCCCAAATTTGGCTTTAATGACTATGCCGAGCGCCTCAACGGTAGGGCTGCTATGATTGGTTTTGTGATCACCCTGTTGATCGAGTATCTAACTGGCCAAGGTCTGCTATCTTGGTTAGGGTTACAGTAGTTTTTTAAACTTTTTTAGGCATTCTATGGGAAATAGAGCCTTGAGTGTTAGTTAACGCATACAGGCTTGATGATTTTCCCCGTAGAATCCTTGTAAGACCGAATCACCTCGCTGTTGTGGTGTGCCGTGGGAGTTATTGGGAGCTTCAAAATCGCCCACTTCCGAGGCCGCTTCCGCTAGAAGTTTTCCTGCTATTATATAATCCTGTTTGGATAAACCTCTTGCTTCGGTAAATAACCAGGAAAGGGTATCTCCCGCTAGACAATCGGCCTGTAATTCAATGCCGATGCTCATTCCACCTTCATCGATGCCACCGATACCCCGATTCCACTGAACAGCGTGAGCAGCCTCGTGAGCGACGGCGTAAAGGGGAAATAGGGGATTATCACTAATGCGAGTGACTTGCTGGAGATTGACGTAAACTGTATTATCTACAGTGCAGAAAGCCGCTAGGGAAATTACACCGCAGGGAGTGGTTATCGGGCCATCACTTAATAAATACTTAAAATTGATCTGGTGTAATTGAGCCGTATATTCAATTACCGCTTCTAGGGCATCCGTAATATCGTCTGCTTGCGCTCTCTGGGCTAGAGGGGATAAAATCAAGAGGGAACTACAGGAAACAGCAGATATCAGGGATAATAAACGTTTACGGCCAGAGTTAGGTTTCATGATACTAACAAAGTCGGGAGTGAGGAAGAAGTTTAATTGATCTGAATTAGCCTAGCGCCACGATTACAATTCTAAAGGCTATATCTAAGACTTCCAGAGAAAATACAGAATTTACGCAGCTTTTGATCGAAGTTTACAGAATTTCTGGTCAAGGTTTAGGAAATTAATTTGGCACGACCACTTAGGGTCTGCTGAAAAAGTTTTTCGTGGGGGTAGGGTGTAGGGTGTGGGGTGTAGGGTGTAGGGTGTGGGGTGTAGGGTGTGGGGTGTAGGGTGTGGGGTGTAGGGTGTGGGAATTATGAATTATGAATTGGAAATTGGGGAGTTTTTTGCTGTGAACTGATAACTGATAACTGATAACTGATAACTGATTAAAGTACCATTTCTCTGGTGGCCTCTGCATCTATGGGTTTAATTAGATACAATCGCAACAGATCTCCGACGATACCTAGCTGTAAGGGTAACTTACGGACTGTTTTTAGCCATTGAGGAGCGCTACTTTCATCGATCGCTTTTAATTGTAAATTACGTTCGGCACAACGGTTTAAACGGGGGAAAAATTGGGGATGGTCCACATTTAAAATGGTGGGAAAAGCGCGAGCGGAGGTATTATTAGTCTGACGAATTACCTCTTGATCAAAAGCGATCGCATCCATTCCCAAAGCATCATAAAAGTCTGAGCGTTCGCGTACAGTTAAACTGTGGGTAGCAAAGACGGAAAGCAGAAAAAAACGACTCCATAATCTCGATCGCCAATTATTCCACAATTGTGGTTTAGCTCGCAGTAAGGTTTTAAAGATATCTCCGTGGCGATTTTCGTCCTGACACCAACTCTCGAAGTAATTAAAGAGAGGATTAAATTTATACTGGGGATGTTCTTCTAAATGACGATAAATGAGGATATAACGCCAATAACCGATTTTTTCGGAGAGATAGACCGTATATAAAACCCATTCAAGGGGGAAAAAGGTGTAGGTGCGTGTTTTGGTAATTTTGGCTAGATCGAGGGAAATATTAAAGTCAGCCATGGCTTTATTGAGAAATCCTGCATGACGCGCCTCATCTCTAGCCATAAGATGAAATATCTCTCCTAACAAGGGATTACGGCTTTTTAGTTGTCGTGACAGTTCCTTAAATAACAAAAAGCCGGAAAATTCGGAGATACAGGAGCGTTCTAGATAATCTATAAAAGCATTTCTCGTTTTTTCATCGAGATTATCTTGATAGTTCTCAAATTCTTGCTGACGTTCAAAGTGATGCCGGTTGTAATCGGTCCGCATCTCCTCTAACATCGCTTTGATTTCGGTTTCTTGCAAAGAAAGGTCAAAATTAGCGGCAGCCTCAAAATCGGTGGTATAGAAACGCGGGGTGAGGATAGTTTCGCGCAGAACAGCTTTTTTCTGGGAGGGAGGTTCGACGGTAGTGACCATGATGGAAATTACTTGACTACATAGCTATATAAGATTTTAAACATAAATAGGTAAGCCAATGATAATTATTAAGTTTTATCAATATTTTGGGCAGTAGTGAGCAAGGGAATCAGACAAGTTGGCGAGCCGATTAGGGAAATAGGGAGTAGAATAGAAAGGTTGTGAGTCTATAACTATCGTTAAAATACTATGGCTTGTCCCAAGAAGAAAACCTCAAATGCCAAGCGCGACCAACGGAGAGCGCACTGGAGAAAGCAAGCAGCTCGGGAAGCGCAAAAAGCCTTATCTTTGGGTAAATCTGTTCTTTCTGGTCGTTCTAACAGCTTTGTCTATCCCACTAAAGAGGAAGAAGAAGGGGGAGACGAGGAATAACTTGATGGTGGGGAGTGAGGTAGAGAAAACCTTTTCGCTCCCTAATATTTTAAGATTTGTTTAGGGTTTTCGTTGTGAGTCTCAACTAATGTTAGGCAAATTCTTTAAAAAACCAGAATCTCCCGATCAAGACCGAGTTCCTCCGGGCCAATATCTCGCTAGTGGTTTTCCTGTGCTTACCTACGGAGATACTCCCCAAATCAAGACCGAGGAATGGTTATTCAAGGTTTGGGGAAAGGTGGCCACGACTAAAATTTTTAACTGGTCGGATTTTATGGCCCTACCGCAGTGGGAATTTACTAAGGATTTTCACTGTGTCACCCGTTGGTCAAAATTAGATGTGACTTGGACGGGAATTAAGGTATCGGATTTTATGGCCTTAATTGACCTGTTGCCGGAGGCTACCCACGTCATGCAACACTGTTATGGTGGTTATACCACTAACCTGACCCTAGAGGAATTCCTGCACGAGGATAATTTTTTCGCTTTTCAACTGTTTGGTCAACCTTTAACCCCCGACCACGGTGGTCCGCTGCGCTTAGTTGTCCCCCATCTCTACGCTTGGAAAAGTTCTAAATGGATTAATGGCCTAGAATTTCTCGATCGAGAGCAATTGGGTTTCTGGGAACTTAATGGCTACCATCGACGAGGTGATCCCTGGTTGGAGGAACGTTATGGCGGTTTTTGACGAGTTTTGTCTTAAAATCGGGTAATATCAGCAAAAGGAAGTTACCCCCCCCCCACAAAAGAGCATTTGCGTTTCCTTTTCTTGTACCCATGTAATTGAAGTTTTCTTAAGGTTTATGGGGATAGAAAGAGTCCCTTATAAAAATTCCCCCGAAGACTGGTTGTAGTCATTGATCACTGATAACTGAAATAATGGCTCTCTTAGGTTTGGTGGGTAAAATGTATTCTAAGATACAGTATTGGGGCAGTGAGTGTAATGAACCACTCCAGACACAGAGGACACAAAGACCGATCGCTACTATATAAGTTAAAATTATCACACAAAGAATAAGAGAGCCAAATAACCGACTAATGAAAAAGAGGATATTGACTTTACTATTAGCTTTGCTTTTAGTTGCTAACATGAATAGCCAAGGGGTTTTAGCAGTGACGATCAATTTTCAATGGTTGGGAAATCAGGGTTATACAGCTAAAGGTTCTTTTAGTTATGATGAAAAAACGGCCCCGACTATCTTTTCAGAAAAAGGTTCGGGAAAAATGCAAGTTTTAGAAGATTTTCAGGTATCTTTTTATGATAACAGTGGTCAAGAGATCGCTAAATACGATAATGTCAGCGAGGGAATTTCCTCAGCTAATTATTTTCAGTTTAATTTTAATACAAAAACCGGTCAAGTTTTTGGCTCGATCGATCTAGGGGGTGAAGGGATGGGGGAAATCTATCTTCAAGGGGTGGTTAACGATAATTTGGCACTGTTGCGGGTGGAGTCGGTAGATCTGGTCATGGATGAGGATGATTCACCAGAAATTATCACTCAGTTTTGACTAAATTGATCGGGAAAATAGGGATTATCCTAGCCTAATTTTTCCGCTAATTCTAACCAGCGATCGGTTAAATTATCAATTTTTTGACTTAATTGAGCTAATTCTTCGGTCAGGGTGGTTATTTTGGTAAAATCTTCTAGGGGTTCTCCATAAAGTACCTGTTCAATTTCAGCTTTTTTTGCCTCTAAAATTGGTATTTGTTTTTCGATATCTTCGTATTCTTTTTTCTCTTTAAAAGAGATTTTTTTATTGACAGGTGACGGAGAAGCTTTAACAGTTTTTGGGGTGACTTTTTTTTCTTTGGGTTCCTCCTCCTCTTTTTTCTGATCGAGATAAAGGGAATAATTACCCGGATATTGACGGATATTACCCCCGGTTTCAAAGGCAAAAATAGTATCAACTACTCGATCGAGAAAATAGCGATCATGGGAAACAACAATTACACAACCGTTAAAGTCCTCTAAATATTCTTCTAAAATTGCTAAAGTCTGCACATCGAGATCATTGGTGGGTTCATCTAAGATTAAAACATTAGGTGCACTCATCAAAACTCGTAGTAAAAATAAGCGTCTTCTTTCTCCTCCAGAAAGTTTATAAATTGGTGCATACTGTTGATCGGGAGGAAAGAGAAATTTTTCTAACATCTGGGAAGCGGTGATGACGCTGCCGTCTAGGGTTTTGACTAATTCGGCCACACTTTTCAGATATTCGATTACTCTTTGATTTTCGTTGATATTGAGATCATCGGATTGTTGATCGAAGTAACCAATATGAATAGTGGAACCGATGTCAACCGTGCCTGAATCGGGGAGAGTTTTCCCGGTAATAATATCCATGAGAGTAGATTTTCCTACCCCATTACTGCCAATAACACCGATGCGATCTTCGGGAGTAAAAATATAGGTAAAATCTTTAATTAAAGTATGATCTCCGTAAGCTTTCGAGATATTTTCTACTTCAATAACTTTTTTGCCGATGCGTCTTCCTGCGGTGGCAATATCGACTTTTCCTTCCACCTGTTTAAATTCCTTATTCCCCATTGCCTGAATGCGATCGATCCGCGCTTTTTGTTTGGTACTGCGTGCTTTGGGTCCCCGGGATAACCATTCTAATTCCCGTCGTAAAACTCCCGCGTGTTTGCGTTGACTACTGGCGATCGATTCTTCCGCTAAAGCTTTTTTTTCTAGATAATAGGCATAATTACCGGCATAAGTAGATAAATCTCCCCGATCGATTTCAATGATGCGATTAGTCACTCGATCAAGAAAATAGCGATCGTGAGTAATTAATAATAATCCTCCCCGAAAACGGGACAAATAACTCTGTAACCACTCCACGGAAAGTGCGTCTAAATGGTTTGTGGGTTCATCCATCAATAAACAGTCAGGATCGGCTAAAAGTGCGGTAGCGATGGCGATTCTTTTGCGATATCCCCCCGATAAATCTCCCACGCGAGCATTAAAATTATCGATACCCAGTTTACTTAAAATAACTTTAGCATTGGTTTCTAAATCCCAGACGGCAAGTTTATCAATTTGTTGCGAAACCCTTGACAAACGTTCCATAATAGTATCCAGATTTTCTGGCTCATGGACAAGGCGATCGGACAATTCCTCGTATTCCTTAATTAAAGTCATACTTTCGCCACTATCGGCGAAAACCTGCTCTAAAACCGTTTTATCGTCGTCTAGCTCCGGTTGCTGGGGTAAATAGACGATTTTCATCCCGGAATTGATTTGAATTTCGCCACCATCGATCGCTTCTAACCCGGCGATCATTTTCAATAGGGTCGATTTTCCCGATCCATTCGTACCGATCAGGCCGACTTTATCGCGATCATCGAGGCTAAAACTGGCATCTTTGAGAATTTCCTTGATACCGAAGTCTTTTTTGAGCGATCGAACCGTCAGCAGTGTCATGATTTCTGGGAATAATCCTTCTTTTCTAGTGTAGTGTCTGGACTAATGCAAAGGATAGATTAAGCAGGTTCTGCTGAAAAAGTTTTTCCCGAGGAAAAAAAACCTGTCCCTAATGGCGATGATAACCAGAAAAGGGACAGATTGGCTCAATGGAATGAGATTATTTTCAAGGGCCAGACGGCATCAGGAATTACATCATACCCATGCCGCCCATGCCGCCCATGCCACCCATGCCGCCCATGCCACCCATGCCGCCCATATCGGGGGCTGCGGCTTCTTTAACGGGTTTTTCGACCACGAGGGCTTCCGTAGTTAGGACCATACCGGCGATAGAAGCGGCGTTTTGAACGGCTGACCGTACCACTTTAGCCGGATCGATAATTCCGGCGGCGATTAAGTCTTCGTACTTGCCGGTGAGGACATTGTAACCGACGCTAAAAGCGGTTTCGCGCACACCTTCCACGATCACATCCCCTTCCACACCGGCGTTATTAGCTAACTGACGCAGGGGGGCTTCTAGGGCTTTAGCGACGATATCGGCGGCGACTTTTTCCTCATCGTTAGTGAGAGAAGCTTTGAAAGCCTTCACCTTAGAAGCCAGATGAATCAAGGTTGTACCACCGCCCGGGACGATACCTTCTTCCACGGCGGCTTTGGTGGCATTGAGGGCATCTTCGATGCGGAGTTTGCGATCCTTGAGTTCGGTTTCTGTGGCCGCCCCGACCTTAATCACGGCCACACCGCCGGCTAATTTAGCGATGCGTTCCTGTAATTTTTCCTTATCGAATTCGGAATCGGTTTCTTCTAACTGTTTTTTCAGTTGGGCGAGACGTTTCTGCACATCGGCCTTATTGCGGCTGTCCCCGGAGGCGACAATAATTGTATTGTCTTTTTCCAGGGTAATTTTTGCCGCTTGCCCTAGCAGATCGAGGCTAACGGTGTCAAGACTTAAGCCCACTTCTTCGGAAATCAGACGACCGCCGGTGAGGATGGCGATATCTTGTAAAACCGCCTTGCGACGTTCCCCAAAACTGGGGGCCTTGATGGCGACGACATTTAAGACTCCCCGGGCCTTGTTGACCACTAGAGTGGCTAAGGCTTCGCCGTCCACATCTTCGGCGATAATTAATAGGGGACGACCTTGACGGGCAACGGCTTCGAGGACGGGGACTAATTCAGCGATCGCACTGATTTTTTTATCGGTAATCAGGATCAGAGGGTTGTCGTACTCGACGATCTGTCTTTCCTGATCGGTGATGAAATAGGGAGAGATATAACCGCGATCGATCTGCATCCCTTCCACTACTTCTAATTCGGTGGTTAAGGATTTCGATTCTTCCACGGTGATTACGCCATCGGTGGTAACTTTTTCCATGGCGGCGGCGATCATTTTTCCCACTTCTTCATCGTTCCCGGAAGAAACGGTGGCCACTTGAGCGATCGCATCTCCAGCGATCGGTTTAGCGACGGCGGCGATTTCTTCCACCAGATAGGCGATGGTTTTGTCCAGTCCGCGTCTTAAGGCGACGGGATTGGCCCCGGCGGTAACGTTTTTCAGACCTTCTTTAATTAAAGCCTGGGCGATGATGGTGGCGGTAGTGGTGCCATCTCCCGCTAAATCTTTGGTTTTTGCCGCTACTTCCTGAATTAATCTCGCCCCGGTGTTTTCGAGGGGATCGGACAATTCGATTTCTTTGGCCACGGTGATGCCGTCATTAACGATCTGGGGGGCGCCGTATTTCTTTTCTAGCAAGACATTGCGTCCTTTCGGACCGAGGGTGATTTTTACCGCATCGGCCAAGGCGTTGACACCTCTTTCTAGGGCGCGACGGGATTCATCTTTAAAGGCAATGATTTTGGACATGGTATCGCTGTTGTGATAGGACTCCTTATAGTTAATTTAGCACTCTTAGGGCTTGAGTGCTAATCCCGGTGTGCGGTTATTGAGGAGATCAGGGTGTTATCTCCCCACGGCAGACTGAATTGAGTTAAAAAAATAAAAATTTATCAAGATTTATGAATAATTGCAGAAAATCAATGATAACTATTGTAGCATTGGGGAGATAATCGAATTTTAGCCCATTTTCGCCTTTTTTTTAGGAGAAGACAACCATGATTAATCCAAATCCTGCTATCGAACAAAAAATTAATCAATTTATTCTAGAAACCCAAAATAAATTTAGTCAGGATAAATCAGCTACCCTTGCTAGTTACCAAACAGAAGCCAAAACAATCACTCAAGAGACTAATAATTTAAGAGATGAACTTATTCAAAAACTAGGTGAATTAACTTTTTCAGACCCTTTACCTAGCAGAGAAGAATTAGAAAAACAAATAATAGCTCATATAGATCAGCTTGTGGAGACAATCAACCTTTTATCTACGGGTAAAAGTTCAGAAACTCCTCTTGATACTTTAAGCCAAGAAACTGATAGTTTAGTTGCAACAATTACGACTCTATTCGATGCTAATGCTAACGTTCCAAACTTGCCAAAACTTAAGGAAAAGCTAACTGCTTGGCAAACAAAAGTTAAAGATACTTTGGTTAAATTTTCCACGACTGTGGAATTACAACAGAAAAATGAGTCTTTGATTGCTGAACTGAAGGATAAATTAGACAAATATAGTTCAATTCCTGAAGTAGATGAACCCTTTGAAAAGTTAGTCAAGGAATTTAAAGATAATTCTGCACAACTACAAGAAGCAAGTGTTTTATTTCAAACTTTAGACGATTTAATCAATGAAATTAAAGCTAGAGATGAGGTGATTAAACTAAATCAAAGAATTGATATTTTGCTGGGAAAAACTAAAGAACAAGTAGCGGGATTCCCTCCAGAATTAGACCGGGAAGTACAGGGAGAATTAGCCAAATTAATTATAATACTAGGGATAGCGCAGGTGGAACTCATCAACAGTTCCAAAGCTTGGGATATCATGCAAGTAAAGTCGGTGGTAGATGCTGGAGAAATTGCGATTAAATCTTTAACAGGTCAACCTAATATTATTTTGGCACAAAAATTACGCTATGCTGCCGAAACAGGATTAAGAAAAACCCAGATGGGTTTTTGGAATGGTCTAGCCGACTTCAGAGGTAATCTTTTCCATTCTATCAAAATACCTACAAAAGTTTTAATTGGATTAGTGTTAGCTCTCCCTTTGAATTGGGGTATTATGAACTCCCCTCCAGTGAAGGATTTGCTTGTGCACTTACCTCCAATCTCAAATTCTAGTAACCAAAATACTAAGGACAAAGATGAAGATTTTAGACTCTTGATATTGATATTGATGACAGGGACTTTAGGGGGAGCAGTTAGTCTTCTAACTCGTTTGCAAGACTTTGATAATCCCAAAAATCAAAAATATGACGATGACTTCTTGCCATTGTCAATTGGTTTAACCAAACCCATTTTAGGGGGAAGTTTCGCTTTCTTTATTCTGCTAATTCTTAACTCTAGCATTTCTCCCTTACAAATTCGGACTGACAATGGAAATAAGGGGAATGCCTATTTATATGGACTTTTGACAATGGCTTTTGTGGCTGGATTTAGCGAACGTCTTATTCCCGATTTAATTAATCAAGTAGAGAAAAAAGTAACTGTAGAGGCTAGTTCCACTGGACAGGGACTACCTCCAACGATTTTGATCGCTCCGCCTAGCCAAAATTTAGCATTAAATAAAATCCAGGAATTTAGCATTAACCCCGTTGGTAAATACACCATCACAATCTCACCGCCAGACAGCGGTAAAATTGATAAAAATACGACTGATGCCAAATTTACCTACACTGCACCTGCACAAGGAAATGCTGGGGATAAAATTACTATTACTGCCACTTCTGATTCCGGACAAACTGCCAAGGCTACTATCACTTTAACTGCATAAAAAAAGACCGAGAGAGCCTTCTAGTTTGACAAAAAAAGTATAACTCCCATTTACCCCGATTTCGGGTTAATCGGAATGGCCAAGGCTTGAACTTGAATTTTTTTTAACTCGGAAACTAATCGAATCGCCTGCTGTTCGTAGAGGGGGGCGCCGAGAGTCGCTGGCAAATTTTCCATGAGATCGCTGGCGGTTTTCAGGGGACAATTAGAAAAACGACTGATCACGGTGGGTGCTTCCGCGGCAATATTGCGGTTAAAGGCTTTTTCCACCCGCACGCGCCAAGTTTTGGGAGTGCGACGACCCTGCTCCACCCGTCGCAGTCCGTTGATAGTGGCCAGCACCACAATGCGATCGCCGATGCGTAAATTGAGATAATCTTCGGGCATTAATTTCGGGGCTTGCCGTTCTCGTTGGTGTAGGATCGGCACGACTCGATAACCGTAGGCAATATCCCCGATCGAGCTACCATTGAGAGTATCTCCGGCTTCGATCTCGTATTCTGTCACCAGAATCGTTTTTTGCGCCCAACGGAACAGATAGATAATATTTTCTCCGAAAGCCGCTCCCGTAAAGGCTTCTGCCGCTACGGTGTTGGTTCCTAAAATGTGAGATCGGGGCAGAATTTGACTTAATTGTTGACTAAGGTTGTCGTCGGTGGTGCGGATGACTAAGTAGCTTTGGGGGTTGAGTTTGCGGGTGGTTAGGGCCACTTCTAAATTGAGGATTTCGTCATCGGTAACGATCGCTATACTTTTAGCCCTATCTAAATTGACATTTTTTAAAGATTCTTCGATATTTCCCGTCATCAGGGGCATTTTTGGCAGGATAGTCGCATCAAAATCCCTATTTAAGCTGACCCCAACGATTGCCTGTTGCATTTCTAGTAATAAATTAGCCACTTCTTTGCCGACTCGACCTAAGCCCACAATAACGATATGATTCTGTTGGGGAACTGGGGGACGGTTAGGGATAAATTGAAATCTTGATGATAATAAAGTTTCTGTCAAAATGGCATAGAGAACCCCGATAAAAGCGGTTCCAGCTAAGGTTAAAAAGAGACTAAATAGCTGCATCCACCAGGGAACCGCATTTAAATCTTCGGGGTTAGAGCCACCGAAAACATCGCCGTAACCACCTAATAAAAGGATCGCTGTTCCTGAAAGAGAGGAAATAAAGGAAGCTCTCGGGGCGTAGAGATGGAAAAGAAAAGTCCCGATAATTACTAGGAGGATAATGATAAATACTGACAGGAAAGCCACCCGATGAATTTGCTGCTGAAAACTCAATTGCCAGAATTGTTGGATTTCTTTGAGGAATTTCTGCCAAAAATCCCGCAACTTCTGGGGAGAATTTGACGGTTTCTGGCGGACAGCATCGATGTTTTGATAGGTAGTTTCGATGGTGGTAATGGTATCACCAGCCCTGATAGTGGTGGTGGGAGACCATTGATAAAATCCGGCCCTTAAAGGTTCATCGGGGGCTGTGTGTGCTAACAGACGACGGGTGGGAGTATTTAAATCACCTAAAAAGCGATCGAGTAAACCATCTTCGGGGCTAATTTGTCTCTGGATAATCCGCAATTTCTGACCGTCGAGATGCAAAAAACCGAGGGTTTCCGTGCCTAATGTGGCTAAAGCAAAGGCATTGGCGGGTAGTTGGGTGGGTTCATAGGCGATAAAATTGCCTAAACGTTCCTTAAGTAGCTGATTGAGATTATCTTTAGAAGAACGCACCACTAAGCGGGTAAGGGGATTTAATTGCCGAATAATTAGGGCAGTGGTGGCATTAATTCGCTCATCACTGGTGACAATTAAAGCAGCCCGACAGCGATCGATTCCCGCTCTTGCTAAAATGTTTTTTTGACGACAATCACCGATAATTATTTCCTCTAATAAATCGGGAAAATCATTAATTTCCCAACTGGGAGGCTGTATTAGTTCGATACCGACGACGCTAACCCCAAACTCTTTTAAAGACTTGACGCAGTGTTGTCCGAGACTACCCAATCCACAAACTAAAAAGCGATCGGCTAACTTGACATTCCCATCGACAAAGCTGAGAGATTCTTGGTTCATAGATTCTGCTTGTCTTAAAAAATAGAAGGATTTTTCAAACTTCTGATCCCCCCTGCCCCCCTTGATAAGGGGGGTGCTGATCTCCCCTTAATCTAGCCTTAATTTTTTCTTAATAAGAAGGGTGTCTGACAATTTTTAACACCCACCTAATTATAACATACCAGCATTTTTATTGCGTACCCGTTGATACATTTCTTCCATTACTTCGATAAAGGAGGTATCCTTATCCCAAAATGCAGGATAATCACCAGCTTTTTTAATAACAATTGCAGGAATAGTTGCGGATTTAACTAACTGAGGATTTTCTGGTAAACGGTGATGGGAGTGCCAAAATTCTTTGAGATCAATTGTTTGTGCTGCTGGTATAGTTTCGGGTTTAGTGTGATAGGAAGTAACTGGGTTAAGAGGAATTTTTTCCTCTTGGATGGAGGAGGAAAGCAACTTACCGAGGGGAGTTTTTGCTAATTCTTGCAGTAATTTTTGACGAGAGATACCGCGTAATTCAAATAAGAGGAAAGGATCCTGATCTAATTGGGAAGCAACGAGGTAATAAACTCCAGCAATATGTTTACAGGGATTTTCCCAATCGGGACAGGAACAATTGGTGATAAAATCCTTTTGACTGTGGGGTAATAAGTGCAGATTCAGATCGCTAAATGCTTCATCAATATTATCGGGAACTTCTTTCAGCAGCAGTTTAGAGATCATACTCGCTCTTGAACCAAGATTGTATAAAGCTTGTGACCACTCTGCTTTAGTAATTGGTTTAATCTCGATACTCACCTTATACAAAGGTTCTTTGTAAACCCCAAAGTAGGGATTAATGGAACCTCGCACCTGAGCAGTAATTAAATTACCGTCAATTTCGTAATTCTTGACTTTATCATTTTTAGCGTAGGAACGTCCTCGACTCAAACGCGCTGAGTCGGTAAATTCCTCTAATGTTTCTATAAAGCGTTGTCCCCACCAAGTTTTACTAAATTTATTCATAGGTTTACCTCGATTAAATAATTGTCTGTTTATTCAATGCGATTAACTGACGAAAACTTTCGTTATCTAATTCCGTTAACCAGGATTCATCATTACTAACAATAGCATTAGCTACCTTTTTCTTTTCCTCGATCATTTCATCAATTCTTTCCTCTAAGGTTCCCAATGTGACAAATTTATGCACGAAAACATTTTTTTGTTGACCAATTCTAAAAGCGCGATCGGTTGCTTGATTTTCCACCGCAGGATTCCACCAACGATCGAAATGAAAAACATGATTTGCTTTGGTTAAAGTAATCCCCACTCCCCCAGCTTTTAGGGATAAAATAAATACGGAAGGTTCTGTTTCAGGATGTTGAAATTCTTCGATCATTTGTTCTCGTTTTGGTTGAGAAGTCCCCCCGTGAAGATAATAAGTATTATAGCGAAAAGTTTGTTTGAGGTACTTTTGTAAGGAGTCACCGATTTCAGTAAATTGAGTGAAAATTAGCAGACTATCTCCCTCTAAAATTACTTCTTCTAGCATTTCTCCCAAACGCTCTAACTTATGCGATCGCTCAGGGGTAAAAGCACTGTTATCCCGTAAAAATTGACGGGGATGATTACAAATTTGTTTCAAGCGCATCAGGGTAGATAAAATTAATCCTTTGCGTTTTATTCCCTCCGCTTCTTCTAATTGTTTTTCCACTTCTTTGATAACAACTTCGTAGAGAGAAGCTTGTTCTTTAGTTAAATTACAATACTGTTTGTTTTCCACTTTGTCAGGCAAATCTTTAATTATCTGCTTATCGGTTTTTACCCGACGCAGAATAAAAGGTTCCACTAATTTTTTGAGAACCGTGGACTGGAGACGATCATTTTGTTTTTGGATTGGCACTTCAAAAGCTTTACGAAATTGAGTTTCTTTACCTAAATAACCAGGGTTAAGGAAGTTAAAAATTGACCATAAATCAAGCAGTCTATTTTCTACTGGAGTTCCCGTTAATGCGAGACGATGTTGTGCAGATAAACTCAAGATTGCTTTAGTTTGTGCCGCTTTAGGATTTTTGATATTTTGTGCTTCATCAATTACTAAACGTTGCCAGGATTGCGAGTTAAATAATTTCAAATCCTTGCGAACTAAGGTAAAAGAAGTAATGACGATATCCTTTTGACTAGCTACTGTCTGAAATTCGTTTTCATCTTGATAGCGCTTACTACCATGGTGAATTAAAACCTGAAGATGGGGGGCAAATTTTTCAATTTCTTTTGCCCAATTTCCGACCACGGAAGTGGGTGCAACTAGCAGAGTTGGTAAAACATTATTATCTCCCTCTCTTTCCCCAATCAATCTAGCAATTACTTGTAGGGTTTTTCCCAGTCCCATATCGTCAGCAAGACAACCATTTAACCCCAATTGTTCTAGGTATTGAATCCAGGCAACTCCGCGCTTTTGGTACTCCCGCAGCGTTCCTTGTAATTGGGGAGGATTTTCGATCGGTTCTAGTTGACTAGGATTTTGTAATTTCTCTAGCATAGAACTTAAAAAATCATCGGTTTCAACAATAATTTCCTCTGGGTATTCGGCAGCTTTTTTCATTAATTCAATCAGATTCATCTCAGGATTTTCCTGCTGATATTTCTGCCAAAAATCTAGCATTTGCTGCATTTTATTTTGTTCTAGTTCTACCCATTGACCTCGAAATTTAACTAAGGGTGTTTTGGTGTTAATTAATTTTTGCCATTCCTCTTGACTAATAGTTTCTTCACCGATGGCTAATTCATATTGATATTCAATGATGTTTTCGAGGCTAAAAATCCCTTTACTAACGGGGGTAGATTTGCCTGATTTAGAAGTGGTTTTTAGCCGAACTTTAGCGCGTTGACGGCCTTCGGGAGTCCACCAAGCGGGAATAATTACCTTATATCCCGCATCTTCTAAAATCCAAGCAGTTTCTTTTAAGAAAGTAAAAGCTTCTGTAAGGTTGAGATAAAATCCCGTCGGTTTATCCGTTTCTAATCCTTGCCAAATGGGGGGATAAATACGGGCAGCATAACCCAAACTTAGTAAAATATTTTTGTCTAAATCTTGACCAAAATGCGCTCGTATGCTTGTCCTAGTTTCGGGTACTGCATACCAATATTCGTCTAATTCTAATCGCAGGGAGGGGTCTTGTTTAGAGATGAGGATAAAAGTAATTTGCCACTGTTCAATATTATTTTCTGGGGCCTCGGTTAGTTTAAAACCCAGGGTAAAATTAGATATATTTTGGTCTCCTAGTAATTGCTGTCTCCAAGTTTGCCACTGTTGATATTTTTCTAAAGCGGCAGCGGTTTGCAGAAATCCAGCAGTCTTAGTCACATAGAAGCAATCACCTATAATTGTCTCGCTAATTTTTTTCTCAAAACTGGCAGGAATTGCCGTATTAGTGACAATTTCATTGAGGAGACATTCCGAGAAGTGCCGGAGTAGGGTGTTGGGGTCGTATAATTGTGGTGAAGCATGGGGATTTTCAGCACCAGCAAGACAAATGCGGGGAAGATATTCGAGATAGCGATCGAGATTGGTTTCGTAGGTTGCTGATATAATTTCCCAAAGAGGGTAGATGGCAAAGTTAGCGGTTTTCTTGTTATTTGTGGTTAATTCTCGATATTTAAAGGCAGGAATATAGTTATCTTTGAGAATTATTTCTCTAAAAGCTTGACTGTAGTGATACCAAAAAAGTAGATCTGCACCTAACTGAATCTCTGAGGAGTTGTAAAGACAGATAAAGTGCAGATCATTGAGCAGTTTAAGTACAGGATTAAGGGGATAACAATCAATTTGCCAAGATTGCCATTGGCTATTTTCTGGGGGTTCTTTTTCTAGATAACGCAGTAATTCTAAGGAGGGTAAAGGTTGATTCTCGTGACTAGGTAAAAGAAAGTAGCGGGGGACAAATTGCCGACTAAGAGGATTATAATTCGATTGAACTATTCCTAACTCTCCAGTGAGAAAGCTAGTTAATTCTTCTTTGCTTAACTGAAAAGGATGATAATTATCGGCAGTGGTGCGACTCTTTTTCGGGGTGCTAGTTTCTCCCCAAAGATAAAAGCTACCCTTCTGAATAAATTCATCCGTTGATTGGGGAATCCAAGTACCGTGAAGAATTTTCATGGTTTTTAATGAGTACAAAAGAACTTAAATGAGGGCAATACTTAGCCTCTAGAAAAATTGTAGCGATTATGGGAGGATTCTCCACACTTTTTTGTCCCTTTGCGAACCCAGAAGTCCTCTGGATCAGAGAAAAAGGTTAATAGAGCTTCTAGGATAAAAAACCATTGAGAAGACGTGATCAACGGTTTTTTTGAGCTTAAAGCTTATCCCTATATGGGTTTAAAGCTATTTTTGTTCTAGGTTTTGTTGAGGTTCCACTAAGAAGGATGGCTAATTATAGCAATTCCCCAAAATCCGGCTACAGGAGTTTGATCCCTCTGCCTTCGTCTCCCTTAAAATGGGAAAAAGGGGAAAAGGGGAACTTAAATTCGATAATTCGATCTGTAGTTTTTATGGGTGAGAATTGGTATTAATTAACTTTTACCCAAATACTGCGGAAATATTTTTCGGAATTATTTTTATCGATAATATCTTTACAGGGAGTATTACCAACTCGCTGGATTGTACCATCATCGCTTAAAATCTGAAAGCGATCTTGGAAATGGGGATAAAACAACAAAGCTTCTGGACGAAAACCTTCAGGGAATTGCAGTGATTCTATCTTTTCTGGTGCATCTTCTTTTTTTCCTGACCAAGTATAGAAAACAAATTGATCGCCTCCATGAAATTCTCCGGCAATAATTAAATATACTTCTAAAGCTGGCCAAAATTCAATGCTACGAATTCCTAATCCTCCCAAATCTAGCAGGATAGGATCACCAAATTCAGCTTTAGCTGTGGTTGAATTAGTAACTAAACTCTTGGGATTTTTTAGGGGTAATAAAAGAGCTTTACTGTTGAGGACAGGATTACGAAAACCGATTAAGATATTTCCGTCTGGAGTTGCCGTTAAACCTTCAATATTTAATCCTCCTTCAGCTTTGGGAGCTTTGGTTTCTGCTGTTTTGAAATCAAATATTTTAGCCAATTGAGAGTCTTCGATAATATCGCGCAATACTAACTGAGTATAAGACTCACCCACTTGAACTATACTAGAGCCGTCATCGGTAATTTTACTAGCAAAAAATTGATGACGAGGGAGTTTTCGTTCAGCATTTTTATTGCGGCCATGAGAAGTAATCCAATAGATTATGTCATTTAGCACAGTTACCCCTTCTAAGTCGATTTCTCTATTTTTAGGATTGTTTTTTAGCCAACCATTAATGTCAATGGTTTCCAGCGCTTTTCCCGACTCTTGAGAGGAATAAATCCAGAGAATATTACCTAATTCTAAATCTGCCTCATCATTACCAATAACAAATTTATTTTCTCCTAAAGTAGTGGCTGCAGAAGCATCACAAATTCCCTGATGTTTGATTTCTTGGATAATATAAAAGTTGAGAGGTTGCATGATTGTATTCTCCTTGTTAACCAGAAAAGTGAGGATTAAGAAAATTATAGGCAATAAAAGATAAAAGGACAAAAAATGACTAGAAATAATTTGAGAAAGGATTGGTTTGAAGATTGATTGAAAATCGTTAAACTGACAGCCATAATTATTTATTTCTGAGTATTAGGTAATATGGGTTTGCCAGTATTACGCACATTGATAAACTTCCCTAAAATATCAAACCAAAAAGGTGCGCCCATCGCCACGGCTACTCCTGTCATTAGCCAGCCAAAGATAGCTTGTAACAAGCCATTTTGTTCTTTTATTTGTTCACCATTAAACCATCCTTTTTCATCCCAACCAATTGGCAAAGGTTGATTAATTTTTTCTAAATCCTTGACACTAACTTGTAATTTTTCTGTACATTTAGCTACTTTGGTGGGATCAGCTTGAGCATCTTTAAAACAAGATTTATTAGTTTGAAAAACTTCTGTCGCTACCTGATTAATTCCCTGTCTTAAATTGGAATTTTTGGATAGTTGCTCAATAACATAAAAACTATCAATATTGAGCAAGGCAGCCGCTAAAAAACCAAAAGCGAAAGATACCCCCTTGGCATTTCTTTTATATACCCCCGATGTTCGCTCCATAATTTGAGTAAAAGTGTTGGCTATTTCATCAATAAAATTCTCCAGAGTTGGATTGTCATGTTTGAGTTTGGTACTATCACCTATTTCTATCAATCTGTTGATCGCTAATTTGTCTATTTTTGAGAAATTGGAAAGACTAGCTAATTTCTTAAAAATTCCTGTTTTTTCTCCAACAAGATTTTTTCCTAAAAAATCCGCTTTCAATAATTTTTCATTATCTGAAAGTTGACTATTAACTAGACTAATTAGAGATTCTGCCAAAACTTTTGGTTCAACATAGGAAGGACCAGCCGAATTTCCAGTTATAGGATTAGTGTATTGATTGAAACTTGATAATAACGAGTCATTATTGTACAAAGATTCCACCGTATTTTTCCCCAAGAATATTTCCAGAGCTTTTTTTAAATTTCTAGCCCGAAATTCTAATAAGGCGGCCAATTGTTCCTGTAATTCGGAGATAATAAGGCTGGAAGCTAAGTAGATAAAAATTAGAGCAACAATAATTTCGAGAAGGGTTCCTAGGTTCATTTTTAAGACCTCACTATTGATTTTACAAGTTTTTGTTTTTAGTTATGACCAAAGCAAATTAAGCCAATTCTTCGGTTAAAATGCGGCGGACAATTTCGGTGACAGCGGCGGCTAAATTGGTATCTCTTTCCCTGTCGGAACCGTTGGGAGTACGAAGAGCTAAGGAGAAAGTTCTCAGTTTAGCTGGTTGCACACGATTATCAACAAATTTGACGAAAGCTACATAAGCAAAGGAACTAGGACCGAAGCCAACTTTAGAAATTACCACAGGTTGACTAATCACATTTATCACACCTAAAGTTTCTAAAGCAACATCAATATATCGTGCTGCATCGGTTCCCATAGCACGAACAACGGTTTCTAAACTATTCCATTGACTGCCGATAAAACGAGTATTAGTAGTTAAATGTAGATGCCATCCTAACATCGTAATTAAACGCACTAAATCATAAGTCGATACATCATTTGTTCCCGTGGTATTATCTACTGGTGATCTTAAGACGGTAGCACTGCTACTTAAATCTTTGATAATTGGATCTTTAATCAGAGAAGGATTAAAATATCCCCCAGTAAATTTACAACTGGTATTTCCAGTTTGAGCTTTTAGCCAAGCTTCCAAATCCGCTCGTTTAGTAAAGCGTTTAAACAAGGCTCCAATTTGATTCGAGCGTCCCAGAGAACCATCAGCATCTTTTCTATAGGAAACCATATCAACCACCAGATCAAAAAATTTAGGTTTGGGAGAATTAGCTGGTTCAATCACACAATTATCAACATCAACTGTAGGGAATTTCCCATTAATTTGTTCAATTGCGTTAAGAACTCCAATGAATTTAGTGGCACTGAGTAATTGTTCTGGATTAAAGGCATCTTTCCCTAACCAATGGGTTTTGATTGGACTGCTGCCATCGCCAAAACTTCCCACACATACACAGGCATGAGAGATGTTACTGGCCAGAAAATTTAAGCCATTTGTGTCAATATTGGGTAAGTTTCCCCGTTGGGGATAATCGCTAAAAGTAATAGTTTTCCCTGATCCTACGAGAGTAAAATTAGTTCCGTAGGAAACTAAATTAGTCCCGTCTGGTTTCTGTTTTAAGTGTTCAGGATAGTCGTCCACTTCCATGGCAAAAGGCGAATTCCGCAGTGTTCTAGCGACGAATGACTGAGTTACCCCAATATTAACCGGTGCGATTGAATTATCTTGGATGGTGGTTAATTTGTTAAGTATAAATTGAGTATCTTTGGCTTGATCTAAGATAAAAGGTAGCTGTTTTGTGTCAAGTAAATTAGTAGCAATATTGGGATTAATTGCCACTGTGTCAGAAGGAAGTCCAGATAAATCGAAGGCTTGACAAAATTCTTTGAGTCCTCGCCAAGTAAAAGTATCTCCAGTGCCTAAATCACCATCAATCCATTGTCCACCGGGGTATAACCCTAAGTTAGCTAGTTTAGTTTGAATTTCTCTTACTAACCCTTGATCCGCTTTTAGTTGGGAACGGGTCAGAGTTTTGTTATCGTTAACAATGTCTTGTAAAGTTGCCATAGTTTTGTCCTTGAAAGAGATTAGGAAAGGATAGGAAAAGTATTAAAGCAAATTCTTAATGACAACAAACCAAGGTCGAGTAGTGTCCTTTACTTTACCATTGGTATCAAGTTTTAGGGTCTTTTGGGTAACTGAATCGCTGACATTTCCTCCAATAATATCAATTTAATTCGTTCTTTTTGCTACTACCAAATCACAATGAGAAATATAATTGTCAGTGGTATCATAAGTAACTCCTGATTGACGAGGAGCGCAAACTAAATCACCAATTTCTGGAGTTACTTCATCAATTTTAAAAGCCACAAAAGGAGCATTAATGACTTGATCTTTGCGTTTTTTAACACTATCTCGAATATAAACTGAATGACTCGCATCTCGCTTAAATTTATCGGCCGCACCTGCTTTTGTCATGATCCAAGAAATAAATGCTGCTGACCAAGGTACGTTACCCACATCAAAACGAGTGTCAATATCGTTACGATTTAGAGCTTCTTTCCAATAGGTAACAATGCGTTGCCAAAACCCATCTTCTCGTTCTTTTCTTGTCCCTTTTTTAAAAAATTCCCATTCTTGAGTAGCAATATTAACTAAGTTTTGCTTAAAATTTTGATCGACAAAAATTTCGACATGAGAAATAAAAGCAAACCAAGTAGTCATACCATCACGAGGCGTTTCTAATTGAATTTCCCAGTGATTATTAGGAGCGGATCGATATTGTTTGATGGCTAGGGTATCCCCTTTTGCTAAGGGAAATTTTTGGGAATCTGTTAAGGTACTGCTATCTTGAGGTAAAGCCTTGATGACGGTATTCACTAAAGCTTTTAGGGTTTTGTCAGCCATGATATAAAGTCTCCTTGAGAAAATAAAGAACGATTGAACGATTAGGATTTGTGCAGTGTATTTAAAGCACTTTTAATCCGGGTATCAGTAATCACAAAGGCAGTGAAGGTTTTGCTAGGATCACTCTTAACATGGGAGAAGGGATTTTTATTAGTAATTCCCAAAAAAGTATCAATCTTATTTCCTTTAATTGCACTCCCCACATCCGCCGCAAAGAAATAACCATCATGCTTCACTTTTTTTCCCGAAGGCAAAATGACTTCTTTTCCTCTTGCATCAGGAATATAAATAACTGTTCCTAAAGGGATCACGGTTTTATCAACGGCAATGGTACGATAAGGAACTAAGATAAAGCCTCCTGAACCATCTCCAAAAAATCCTTTAGCTGGGGCAAATAAAGAGCGATTCATGGCTCGGATAATGGCCTCTTTTAAGCTCGGAAAAAAGGGTTTACAATTGGTTTGAGCGGTTGTTCCGGTTGTGGCAAAGTTAAAGGTTTTAAGGGTATTGCTATCCGTTTTAACTTGTACAGTGCCTTCTAAAGCGGCAGTACACCAGTCTTTTTTAGACAGTTTAACGCCTAAAGAAGTACCACTGGAATTTTTTAAGGCAATGGCATCGGTCGCACTACTCGATTGAGCTTGATGAACAAAGTAGAAAGTAGAAAATAGGGTCAATTTTTTATCTTTAACGCCTTCTGTCGGTTCAGGAAAATCAAAGATAATTTGAGATTCAGTTAGGGCAATTAGAACAGGAACAAATTTATCCTTTTGAGAAGGGGAAGTATAGCTAACTTGTGCAAATGCAGGAGAGACAAAGCTGCTCATAATAACTAGATAAATCCCTGCGATAATTAATAGTAAGTGTTGCAAATATTTGTTCATAATTAGTTCCTAAGAACGAATTTCAGTTAAAATGTCATTAAGTTGTTTTGACCACTGGTCTAGGTTAAAATTCTGAGGGTCATCATGTCCACCCGGTACGATTTGATCAAGAACAACATGAAAAGCAGGAATTAACCATTTTCCGCGCCGTACACTGGCCGCAATATAAACAACTGCTAGGCGATCTAATTGAGCTTTGGTAAAGCCAGGATCGGGCGATTTAGCATCATTTTTTCTGGGTGGAGAACATTGAGATTGACCAGGGTTTGGTTGACATCTTCTAGGTTGAACTAATTCAACTGCTAAGAATAAACCCTTACATTTATTCACCCCACAAAATTGATCCGATTCTCGTTTTGTAGAACGCCAAGGGATATTAAAATCCTTACGAGTGATGGATTCTCCTACTCGATTAATAATAATATGCGCGGGAGAATTGTCGCCACTACCATATTGATTGAAGTTGTTAAACCTCCAACTAGCTTCATTAATATTATTGGGAAGGGGATCATTTCCCAAATTAGGAGTGCTGGTATCATGAATAATAAAATAACGAGCCAATTCTGCACTGGGATTATTATTATTAGTTCGTGAAACTGGTTTATCTAATGAACCACCAATGTCTGCTTCGTTAATTCCTTGAGCTTGTAGATATCGTCTTAATTGCTCTTTACTGATATCGATGGTGGGTCTAGTTAAGAGTTGATCAAACGGAGCAGGTAAACTGGTTAAAGTTAGTCCTACATTCCCAAAAATTTTGGGTTGACGCAATAAACATTTAGCCTGATCGATAGAAGAAATCTGAGAAGTCGGTACTATTTGACAAACGGTTTGAGCTTGGATTTTTGCTTGAAAAAATAAGATTATTACTAAAGTAAATCCAAAGATCATGAATCGCTGAAAAAGCTTGAATAACACAGCTTTACCACTCCTTGAAATCTTGAAATAAATAGAAAGACAAATTTCTTCTAACTAGATAACTGGACATGACTGACTAAAATTGATGCTTGAGGGCTGCAAACTGAATTGATGATCAGAACCCCAAGAAAGCCAAGGAAATCAAGCTAGATAAAATTGTTGATAGCCGACGCTAACAGGTGTAGTGGTTCCTTTCAAAACAAAGACTGCATCGTTAAAGAATTTAATAAAGCGATCGCAGTGTGCGGAAGTACCAATGGGAAATTGACGCATTCGCCAACGATTATTGGAATTTTTGTTTTCAAATAGAGAACCAGCATTATAAGCACAGGCAACTTTGGGGGGATCTAACAAAGTTTTCAAGCGTTGATCGGCAATAAATGACGTTCCTGCTTTAATAGAAATACTGGCATTTTTTAAGTCATCTCGATCGATGGTTGAATTATGTAATGTACCTCTGGCCGTAGAAATTAATGTTTGCATTAAGCCAACACTGATCAAATGAGGGGTGATAGAATCAGATACATAACCCGGTTCTTTGCGGATAGCGTCTGCTTTTCCGTTCGATTCTGTGGCAATGGTGGCAATAATAATTACTGCTGGCACATTAAAATGTTTTGACCATTGATTAATTTCATCAGAAAAATTATTCCAAATTTTAGTAGCAGTCGCCGGTTGACCACTGGTTCGCTCAATGCCGCTACTTCAATTTCCACTCCATCTTCTGCCAATCGCCAGCGTACACTATTAGGAAAAGCCCGATGAAAATCTTTTAGGGGATTATTGTCATTGTCATCGGCAAGCTCGGGAATTTCTAAAACTTGTCCCACGGAAATTTGATTAGGATTGGCAATATCATTGGCTTCTTGAATTACCACAAATTTTGAAGCATCACCATAAAATTTTAAAGCAATTCCTCTGAGGGTATCTCCCGATTTAATCGTGTAGGTTTGCATAAAATCATCTCCTGATGTTATCGATCTTTACTCAATTGTTACTGTCCGAGTTGTGCCATCCCAAGTTACAGAAAGATTTAGTGCTTGTGCCAAATCTACTATTTTCACAAAGCCGAATTGTTCAATTTTCTTGATGATTTCTTGTTGGCTAGTTCCATCGGGAATATCCATCGGTTTATTGCTGTGTTCAATCAGCAAAAATCCTAAGGATTTTGCTTCTTCTCCATCAGCAAATTTTAATTCCATCACTTCTTGATCATTGGCAGTAATAATTTGCCAATTAAAAGTATCTAGCAAAGGACGAATCTTGACGATACTTTTTTCATTAAATATCTGCGCTTCTCGGAAGGGTTTTCCTTGAACAACTGCTGTGATACTAGCCGGAGTTTCCACTAAACCAGAAACGCCCGTTAATTTGGTTTTGACTAGGGTTCTAAATTGATCTCCCACCTGTCTTTTACTTAAAGATGTATCCCAGGGTAAAACCATTGGATCCCATTTTCCGCGTTGGGGTTTATTAGGAAACTCACGTTCTACTTCTCCATGACCTAAAACGGTTTTAGCTGTTACTTCAATATCGTAAAAATCACATAGTTCTGCTACTACCTGCGCCATGGTTTCCCATTGGGTTTGTGTCATCGGAAAACTTCCTGCTTTAAATGGTTTTTCCACCGCACCACTCATACAACAGACGCTAACTCCGATTGAACCCGTACCAAACAGTGCCGTATGAGCCGCATAAACATTATCTGCGGTAGAAACATTATCTTTAATTGAGTGAGTTCCTCGCACTAACTTACCATCATCTTCGATTAAAATATGATAATGAGATTTATCGTTGCTAGATGCTTTATGTCCCCCTGCTGTCCAGTGAATAATGATTCTTTTCATCGAACAGTTAGGCATCCATGCTGTCGGTACAATTCCCATAGTTTTTACCTCTCAATTATTGAATTATCTGGTTATTTAATCAATTAAACTAAGCTCTCACGGGAGGGCGAATAGCAAAGTGAATGTGGTTATCATGACCAGGAGCAAAATTGCATAGTTTTTGTCCCAAAAAAGTTTCATCTTTCAGGGTCGCATCATTAAAAAACACTTGACTAACCAGTTTTTGTCGTCGCATGGCTTTAATCAGAGCGCGTGCTGCGGTTCGGTCAAAATTGTCACTTTCCCAAGTGATTCCGCCATGTTGTCCATCCGTGCGCGGAAGCCTTACATCACACATTAAACCCGTTTCATGGCCTGCGTGTTGGGGGGTGTCTCCTCCTGTGGGTTTACTAACATCATTAATAGAAAAAGCGGCACTACTAGGATTAGAAACTCGGAATGTATTATGATAGTCAGAAGCAATTTCTAAGATGGCATCTGCTAACCAACTTGTTCCAAAATCATGATCATCATTGGTTTGATTTTTCTCATGATTAATTAAGCTAATAGAAGGATTACTATCGGGCATGGTTTGCCAACGAGGTGCATTGGCCGCTTCTAACCATTTCTGAGTGGTATTGTCCACATCTATTCGTCCATCTCCACCTAGAGTTTCTCTCCCTGCAATAATCGATTGAAATAATTTAATAGCAAGAATGAAACCTGTATTCAAGGCTGCACTATTAGGATCACCGACAAAAGTATAGCCGAGGGAATGTAATCGCTGTTTAACTGCAATCTTATCGGCTGTTCGGTTGATTCCTCCTAATCCGACACTTCCCGTTAAATTCAGGGTAACTGCACCTGTTGCCTTCGGTGGAGAAGCCTTGATTTTGATTTCTACACTTTGATTATCAATGGCTATTTTAACAATGCGATCGCCTGCTTGTAAGAAGACAAATTCGGCTTTCCATTCTCCTCCTTCTTCTATTTTAATATCATCTAGGGGGAATTGATTATCAATTAAAACGGTGAGTTTTTTGCCTTTGTCGGCAGCGGCGGCGGTTCCTTCAATCCGAAAACTTTGTCCCACTTCCACTTCCTTGGGAAAACTGGTTACTTGTAAGGTATCAGGGAGTGGTGGAATAACAATTCCGTTGGCTTTTGCTAGTAAAGTCCTCGCTTCGGGAACAAGTTTTAACACTTTGCTTACATAACTTATATCTGCAGCAAAGCCTTTACTTTGAATAAAACCGATAAAGTTTTCAGGAGTTTGAGTATTTTCTTCTAATCCTTTATAGGGTTCACGGGTTAAAAATTTCCAATAACCTCGCAGAAAATTGTCAATATCCGTGAATAAGCAAAAGTCCATCGCTTCCGATTCAGAAGGTACTTTAATCGATTTAGGAGTAGCAAAAGGAGTCATTTCCTTGCGCCATTTTAAACCAGCGAAGTTTTTCTGGTCTTCGGCTAGTTTACTGGTGGCTCTGGCGGACTCTAATAGCCATTGAGCCAGAGAAACTTCTTTTAAATGACTAAAATGATCGGGAGGAATTGCAGTTAAGTTAACTTGCCGATTATCGGTAGCGTCAACTTCTCGAAAAATTATGGACAAATCAGCTTGAGCATATTGTTGAACTAAGTCATCTAGTAAAGCCATTGCTGTCTCCTGTAAGCGGTAGAAAATCAATTATTTTGCTGATATATTTCCCTTTATTTTGAGAAATAAATCGATAAATTTCTGTCTATTGCACGATCTTGGCAAATTCCTCAAAAATGAAATGTTCATCTCGATTAGCCTGACTTTTATCAGGCCATTTCACCCAAAAATGTCTTTCTTCCAAGCGCACATCCAACACGGCATAATCTCCCGGTTCAATCCCAACTAAGGTACTTGCCTCTAATTCAGAGGATTGTTCTGTGGAGGGTTTAAGAACAGTTTTTTGAGTAATTCTTAGGGTAGCTGGCTCTGGTGTGGAGTTGTCATCAGCATCTCCAATTAAACCAACTTTAATCGCTTCTGCCATCTTTTCTGCATCAAAAAGATCCATGTCTGCTTGGGAATCCACAAAGCAACATTCAATTAAAATTGCTGGCATTGAAGTATTTACCAACACAGAAAAACGGGTATTTTTTACTCCTCTATTTTTAAATCCTAGCTTGACAATTTCCGTCAAAACTGATTTAGCGATCGCTTGAGAAGTTTGACTAATACCATAAACCTCCGATCCCATTGCCTTGGTGGTGGGTTGAAAGGCATTAAAGTGAATAGAAACAAAAATATCAACGTTATTACTATTGGCTTTATTGGCTCTTTTTCGCAAAGAATCATTAAGACTAACGGCACTGGTCGGGGTGCAGTTAATTACTGAATGACCCGCTGCGGCTAATTTAGCAATTAGCCGAGTACCCACCTCTTTAATGACAACATCTTCCTGTCTAACTCCCGATGCGCCAATGTCATGAGGTGGGCAATTATGACCCATATCAATCCCAAATTTCATCTGTATACCTCCAGTTTCTTTGATGTTTATTTATTGATCAATTTCTCTGAATATACTCTACCTCAATTGAACTAATAAAAATCATATTTTTACAAAAATTTACTATTGTTTTATAGCAATTTTTACTAGAAAGTTTGGCAGCAATAATGCTATTCTAAATTAAGCTTTAGAATAGCAATACAATCAATTATTTTTCTTAACCATTAACTTGACTCCTTGTAGCTTTTAGCGTATCAGAGACTAAAGCGGGCAAGCCATGAAATAGCTTAGTTCCTGTGGCAATACCCAAGGCTGAAAAAACTGCATTTCAAGGATCATTCGTCCAACTTTTTAGTTTTTGAAAGAGAAGATTGAGTCATGAATTTAGCTACTTTTATGGATAATTTTGAATCTTAAAGAATAAATTAAACAAATTGATCGGTAGCAAGAATTTGAGCCAATTTCTTCTCCCTGTCAGCCACGGTTTCTGTGGTGGGAATATGGTCTAATAAACTGCTATAGAAAAAATAGGCAAAACCGGCAAAATCTCGCTCACGAGTCTCCTGCGTTTGTGCTTGAATTAATTGGAAATTTACTCGTCTATCACTGGGTCTTAAACCAGTGAGAATACCGATGACGGTGGGAATATGTTCCCGCGCTGCTTTTACCTCTGATTTATCGATTTCGCCTTCAAAACTAGGCAGATTTGGACGATAAACTTGTAATGCCAGTTCTTCGATTAATCCCTCCTTTTCCCAGGCTTTCCAATCAGCTAAAGCATGATCGATCGAAAATCCTAAAGGATTGGGAGAAATGGAGAGAATACAATCGTCTTTTTCCGCTTTAATGGTTTTAAAAATCAATCGCACTAATTGAGTTAACTTCTCCTTACGCCAATCTTTAAATTTCGCTAATTGGGGGTTACTTAAGGGACTAACTGAACCAGTTTCCTCTTGAAAAAGTTTGATAGTAAAGGATTCAAACCCCATGCTAAAATCAAAATTTTTAGTACCATTAGGCAAGAATTTTGCGTGATGAATAGCGAAGTGATCATCTAATTGAATACCATCAATTTCATAGTTTTTAACTACTTCACGAATAAGACTAACCCAAAAATCTTTAACCTCAGGATGAGCGGGATTTAAGCGGCAATTTCCATCACCATCAACGGTATTTTTCTGTTGATGAGTAAGCATAAACCAATCTGGTTTTTGGGCAAATAAGGGAGCAGCTGGGGGAACCATTAAACCATATTCAAACCAAACAATAATCCGAAAGTTATACTTTTCTGTCTGATTAATCTCAATAATTTCTGCTAGTAGATCTCTACCGACTAACTCTTTTTCAAGGTTGACTTTTTTGAGTTTTTCCTTATCGGCAGTGAAAACATTATCAGCAATTTGTGATTGAAAAAACACATAGCCTTTGTTCCAAACTACTAGATAAAGAGTATTAAATCCTAAATTTTTAAGTTTTTCCAACCCAGCTTTTAGGTTATCTTTAGACTTGAGAATATCACTGTCAACATTGGTGAGCCAAACGCCCCGTATTTCTTCTACTTGTACATGATCATCAAAGAAAAATCCCGCTTTCCCCACTGAACCTTGTTCTGCGGCTAACTTGACAGAATAATGATTATTTTGGCGAAAATAAGATTTAATTGGTAATTTAGTTCCCGCTTTGATTAAGAATTTTTGCCCACTATTGAGGGTTTCAGAAAAAGCTGTGGAAGACTTGAAAAACGTATCCTGAAGAATATGAATGTGCAGCATATTTTTTACTCTCTCTCAGACAAAGGATAAATGAACCTCAAATCCGCAGCAGCGACGGGTTCGGAAGACAGACAAGCGCACTTAGTTCTGATTAATTCTCAGAATTTGCTCACGGCAAAATATAGTCAATAACCGACCCCAACTATTGCTCGAAAGTTACCACTACTCAACTGTTTACCTAGCTTGAAAGCAACACTTAAACAGGCAAACCAAGAGCCGATGGTTCCTCCCATTGACCTAAGGTCAAGGCAAAAGGGTTTGGGAGCAAAGATTGATTAGTTAGGGAAATAATTTGGGAACAATTTAACTTGCCCTATGATAACCATAGATAAACAAAAAAAATACTTAAATGTAACAAAAAAACACATAAGTCGGGAGGTGTAGTTAAATATTATACTTATCGAGGTTGAATTGAGCTACTAAACCCACAACCAGCATAGGTAATCAACTGGACTAACCTATATTACAAAGTACGAAGCCGATTGACAGCCTTTCCGATCAAGACGAAGTGTAACCTAATGGCTCTTCTCGACTTTGTGTGATAATTTTTGCTTATGGAATCGTGAAATGCTTATCGGGTAACACTTTTAGGACTATTTTGTCGAAGAAACTATCAGTATAGACCTCGTTTCCGCACAGAAACCAGAAGAGCCACCTAATTTGCTATCGACGACCGACTCCCCAAAAGCAAAACTTTGTACCTCACCATTAAGATAACTGTTATCAAAACGCGGATATCACTGCCAATAGAGTTCGGTTTTACCGTTATGGGATGAGCATTGACGGGGGTACTATTCTAGGTAAGGAATTTGTATCTAGTCAGTGATGAAGACGATGTTAAAGGGGTCTTTACCGAAATTAAGCGATATTTTCCCGCCGACTGACCATCAGGACCGGGAAACTTTCACCCCCAATGCTTTTTATCCTAATTTATCGGAATGGCTCAAGCGCTCGCAACTGAAAGCGGAAAGTGAATGGTTCGCAGCGATCGCATCTTTAGAAAATATCTTATTACAAAACCCAAATAATGCCGCCAGTCGGGGTTTAATTCTCTCCGGTCCGACGGCTTTAGTCAGAGAAAGCAAGGCTTTAACGGGTTTTAAATTCGGTGTTTTTACCGTTAAAGCTTTAAAACATTTACAATGGCTGGGTTTGCAATTGCCTTCTCAGGAAAAATCCGCCGCCGATATTTCCCCGACAGAGATTCATGAATTGCCTCTCTTGCCAACGGATCCGATTGCTAATGAAAGATTTTGTCTGGTTTTTAGCGAAAGTTTCGCTCTTTTGCTGGTTTTAGGCGAGGATCAGTGGGGTTTGTCCTCTTTTCAATTTTCCTTTGATCCCGTCCTCACTCAGCAAGCTTGGCAGCAGTTGCGGCAACGATTAGTTAATCTGCGTTATCCGCAAATCGAGACTTTAGAGGCAATTATCGAGGCTAATGGCAGTCCCTCGCCGGATTATCGTCTAGTTAGCCAATTTAGTCGCCAATTACTGCAAAATTTACCCAACCAGCCTAATTTAGACCTGAAAAAAACGAAATCGCCTATCAATGCCGAAATCACTCCGCCAAAGGAAGATAATTCTAATTTAGAATCGGGTTGTGATTTGGAATTATTGCGCGCTTTAACCCACGAAATTCGCACCCCTTTAACCACCATTCGCACCATTACCAGATTATTGTTAAAACGGGCCAAAGTAACGGAAGATGTAGAAAAATATTTAGAAACAATCGATTTAGAATGTAGTGAACAAATTCAGCGCATGGAATTAATTTTCCGAGCCGCAGAATTGGGTATTAATCCTCTGGGAGATAAACCAATTCAATTAATTCCAATTGCTCTAGAAAAAGTCTTTCAAGATAGTATTCCTCGGTGGCAAAAACAGGCTAAACGGCGCAATGTCAATTTAGAAGTTAATGTACCGAAAAAATTGCCTTCGGTAATTAGCGACCCGAATTTATTGGATCAAATGTTAAATGGAGTCGTGGAAAAATGTACTCGCAGTATGGCTAGTGGTGGACTGTTGCAAGTACATATATCAACGGCAGGAAATCAATTAAAAATGCAGTTTCAAACTCAAATAAAATCACCTAATCTTACCCTCAAAGCTTTGGGAAAAGTCCTAATGTTTCAACCAGAAACCGGTAGTTTAAGTCTGAATATGAAGGTGACTAAAAACCTTTTTCAAGCTTTGGGAGGTAAATTGATTGTGCGTGAAAAACCCGAAGAAGGTGAGATTTTAACTATTTTCTTGCCCCTCGGACGCATTAAATAAGTTGGGATTATTCTAAAATTTTCATCTTGTAAAATAGGCAAAATTGCCAAGAGGATGCTATACTAGGGCAACAAATATTATTGATAGTTGCCATGGAAAAAACTGTTTTAATTTTAGGTGGCACTGGTCGCATTGGTCAAAGTGTCGCCCTAGATATTATTAATCATACTTCAGCTAAAGTTATTATCACAGGACGCAAGGAAAAAGCGATTAAATTACTGCCAAGAATGCAGTTTTTGGCTTTGGATTTAGAAGAAATAGACAAGCTTAGACAGGCAATTAAAAAGAGTGATTTAGTTATTCATTGTGCCGGTCCCTTTCATTATCGCGATGGCAGGGTAGTAAAAATTTGCATCGAAGAAAAAGTCAATTATATTGATGTTAGTGATCATCGTTCTTTTTATCAAAAGTTAATTCCCTATCGAGAATTAGCGATAAAAGCGGGAATAACTGCCGTGGTTAATACGGGAATTTTTCCTGGTATTTCTAATAGTATAGTGCGGGAGGGAGTGGAACACTTAGATAGGGTAGAAACGATCCGTTTAAATTATGCCGTAGCCGGTTCAGGAGGTGCGGGATTAACTGTGATGCGGACAACTTTTCTCGGTTTAAAAAAGCCTTTTTTAGCTTGGATTGAGGGAAAATGGCAAGAGATTAAACCCTATACTGCCAGGGAAGTAATTGACTTTCCCGCTCCTTTGGGTAAAACTGGTGTTTATTGGTTTGATATGCCAGAAACCTATACTTTTGCCGAATCTTTTCCAGTGCAAAATGTGATCACAAAATTTGGTTCTATTCCCGATTTTTATAATCATTTAACTTGGATTACTGCCCATATTTTTCCCGATGCTTGGGTAGAAAGTTATCGGGGAATTGAGTTTTTTTCCCAAGTTAGTTATCGCATGACAGAAGTAACCGATAAATTTTCGGGAATTGGGGTGGCAATGTTGGCAAAAGTCGTCGGATGGCAAGGGCAGCAAAAAGCAGTTTATCAAGCAACTATGGTTCACGAGAATACTGCTCAAGCAGCGGGTTGGGGAACTGGCAGCGTGGCAGAATTAATCTTAGCGGCAAAACTCCAAAAAGCTGGGATTTATCCCGTGGAACAGGTGTTATCCACAGAACTATTCCATGCTACGATGAAAAAAAGAGGTATTAAACTCGATCGCTCCTGTACAATTGTGGCTTAGAAGATGAAAAAAATCTGGCGTTACCTAGGACTGTTTTGTTTAGTTTTGTTACTGACTTTATCCCCTATCTTCATGATAGCAGCCCAGAATAATCCTGCTAAACAAGGACAGGAAACACCCCTGGAAACTTTGGGAGAAGTTTTTCCCGTCATGCTTGATAATCAAGAACTTTTTACGATTCGGCAGGGAATAGGTTCTTTTTCAGCGCAAGAAAGAGCGAAATCGATTACAGACAGAATTGAAAAAATTGCCGATGACGATGCTCTTTCTCCTGAAGATTTAACTATAAAAATTGATCCTGAAGACAAAAACCCTTCGATTATTTTGGGAGATACGGTTATTGCTACTATTACTTCTAAAGATGCCAAATTACAGGCGGTCAGTCAAGAAGTATTGGCCGAACGAGCTTTAGCAAAGATTAAAGCGGCCATTGTCCGTTATCGTCAAGAACGTCAACCGGATAACCTCTTAAAAGATGCAGTTTTGACGGTAAGTGCTACCTTGGCCACGGTCTTAATTTTCTGGGTAATAATTTTTATATCTTCGCGGGTTTTTCCCCAGATTCAGAGGTTAATCACCTCCCTAGTTCCTGGGGTCGTATTCCAAAATTTTGAGATTATTAGTTCCCAGACAATAGGAATTTTTTCCCTAAGAGTTTTGCAATTTATCCGCACTCTAATTATTTTAACTATTCTCTATTTTTATTTAACTTTTGTCCTTCGTCTTTTTCCCTGGACTAGAAAATTTGGTGATGGTTTTCTGCAATACTTTTTTAGTGCTTTAGAAGTTGTTTCCCAAGAGATAGCAAAATATTTACCCAGTATTTTTATCATACTGCTAATTATTTTTATAACTCACTATCTGTTGAGAGCAATTAAACCATTTTTCACTGGATTGGAAAGAGAAAATTTAGTAATTAATGGTTTCTATCCCGATTGGGCAAAACCAACCTATAATTTACTGTCACTGCTGATAATTGCCTTAGCTATAGTCATCGCTTTTCCCTATCTACCCGGATTTAATTCTCCTGCTTTTCAGGGGGTGTCGGTATTTTTAGGGGTACTATTTTCCTTGGGTTCCACCTCTGCTATTGCTAACGTGGTGGGGGGAATTATCCTCATCTATACCCGCTCTTTTCAACTAGGAGATAAAATTTCTATTGGTGATGTTATTGGAGATGTGATTGAAAAAGGATTATTAGTCACCCGTATTCGCACACCAGCTAATAGAATTATCACGATTCCTAATTCATCGCTGTTAAACACTAATGTGATTAACTTTAGTGTCTCTCAAAGGGAATTCAAACAGCCTTTAATTTTGCAAACCACAGTCACTCTCGGTTATGATTTACCTTGGCGTAAGGTTCACGCAACCCTGAAAGAAGCAGCCTTAGCCACCCAATTTATTGTCTCAGAACCTGCTCCTTTTGTCTTGCAAACCAGTCTCGATGATTTTTATGTCAGCTATCAGCTAAATGCCTACACCGATCATCCTAACAAAATGGTGTATATTTATTCTGAATTACACCAAAATATTCAGGATAAATGTAACGAAGTCGGTATCGAAATTATGTCTCCTCACTACAAGGCTCTCCGGGATGGCAATCACAGCACTATTCCTGAAAATTATCTGCCGGAAGATTATCAAAGTCCTGCTTTTGGTATTCAGTCAAATCCTCAGAAGTAATAATTTTCCTAATAGTTTTAATCGCATTTGTCAAGCCCTTTTGAGTTATTGTTGATAATTCTTCACCAAATTCACAATTAATAGCAGGAATAAATATTCCCCAGGCCCTAGGAGTTTGTTGATAAATTGCTTGAGTTAATGCTAATAAAAAAGTAGGACTTTCTGCATGACCGAAATTATTCCATTCGGTAACTGCCGCTAATTTTTCTATCTGGATATCAGTTTGATTAGATAATACCGCATCAACAAAAATAACTAGAGAAGCATCAGCTATATCGGCCGCTAACTCAGGAGTCAATTGATGGGTAGCGATGACCTCTAGATTAGGCCAATTCTCCTCGGCAATAATTTCGGCTATTCTCACTCCCACTCCGTCATCATTTCTTAAAGTATTACCATAGCCGATGAGCAGTATTTTAAAATTATTCATGGTCATAGCAGTTATCTTAATGATGATGTACAAAGTTTTCCTTTTTGGGGAGTCGATGGTCGATACCAAATTAGGTTATACTTCGTCTTGACCAGAAACGCTGTAAAATAAGTATAGGATATCTGGGATGATCTCGATACACAGCTTGACCTAATCGATAAATTAACTGAGTCTGGTAAGAAAACTTAAGCCTTGATAGTAGTTTCTTGATGAGGAAAAAATTATGCTAAGGAAGAGCCATAAATACTATCTCTTTTCTCTCACCTAGAAATCATCTCTAGGCGAACCAGAAAATACTGATATTCAATTAAGTCTAGAATTTAGTCTAGCTATGGAGAAATTGCCTATTTAAGCGACTTTTTTCCCTAAAATGACCACATCAGCCAGAAAATCGTCTAGAGCAGCAATTTGGGGTAAATAACCCCATCGTTGAAAGCCGAATTTTTCAAAGAGACGAATACTGGCCTGATTGTGGGCAAAAATAATACAGATAAGATTAGATATACCCAATTTCGGACAGCAATTCAGGGCATATTCTACTAATAATTTACCGATTCCACGACCTTGATAATCGGGGGAAATATATAAACTAACCTCTGCCGTTTTTTGGTAAGCGACACGACCATAAAACATCTGTAAACTTAGCCAACCCACCACCCGACCTTCGATCGCTATTACCCAAATGGGATACTGTTCAGGATCGTGCTTTTTAAACCATTCTCGCCGACTTTCGAGGGAAATAGGCTTTAAATCTGCGGTTGCCTTGCGAGTGGGAACAGCAGCATTATAAATCTCGATAATTGTTGGTAAATCTGTTTCTTTAGCCTCGCGAATAATCATAGAATATCAAGTAAGATGAAGTATAACCTAATTTTCCCTTGTCTCCTAACTTCTGAACTCTCCTATATCTCTCAATCTTACCTTAAAATTGAGTTTGATAGCGGACGGTAAACTCATTCAAATTGTAATCGTAGGAGAAGCGGATAAAAGACTGGGAATTAACTCGATAGACGGTTTCCAAATTGGGAAGAATATTAAAATCGGTTGCTCCAATCGCATTACTAACCGCATTCTCCACATCATACACGACTCCTTGAGCTAAGAGGGGAATCGCCAACTGAACCACTCCAAACTGAATTAATTGTTCTGTGTTTTTCCCCTGTAAACCATTAAAAACCGACAGCAATTGTTCCCCCAACAGTCGAACGATTTCCCCTTGGCTGCGGGGGGGAGTGCTAGTTAATTTAACTAGGGGAGTATTAAGCAATCCCTCATCTTCACCTCTAGCAAAAGCCACTCCTTGTAAACAATTAGCAGCTTTTTGTAATTCTGCATTTGTATAGTTTTCCTCTAGGGGAAAAGGGGGACTATTGGGACGAATTTGGCACACTTCATTAATATTACGGCCTAAATTTGGTAGCAAGCGGTTTAATTCCCCTTCAACGCTGAGGGTGACATCGATCCTTTGAATGCGATTCAGACTATCATCGGGAATTTCATTACTAGGAAAATCCCCCCCCGGACGGGAGATAGCAAAATCGCGAGATTGAGAAAATTCGCTGAGAATTGTTCGCAGTTGAATATCAACAAAGGGATTAAAAAGTCCCAACCCGCGACTAGAATCAAAAACAATAACATTTTGATTGCGTCGGTTAAGAAGAAAACGAGTATCGATGTAGCTAACCCGTCCCCGATCGAGATTAATCACTCCATTGGTTTGTAATTTCTCCAGTGAAGTGAGCGAACCGTTCAAGGTTAAAGCACCACTAAAATCAAATTGATACAAAGGTTCTTGTTCGATGGATAATCCCGCTAAAGACACTTGGAAATTATTTAAAACTGGAGTAATATTGGTCGTCTGAGGAATGTTGAGAGGCTGCAGCCAGCGACTCACTGGTTTATCCGTTTCTTGATTAATTTCTGGGGTGCGAGGAAGAAAAACTTTACCCCGAGAAAGACGTACATTACCCCCGATAATTGGTTGTTGAATTGTTCCCGTTACCATGGCATTCCCAGCAATTAATCCCCGATAAAGACCATTAATTGCTATATCTCCCTCTTGAATATTAACTGTTAAGGGATTAGGATTATTTTTGATGGCTTGAAAGAAAGGTAAAACTCCCACCACAGAAATTTGTCTGTCAGCGATCGAGCCTTGTAATTCCTCTACTGTTAAGCTTTCAGGGGTTAACCCAATGCGGCCATTTACGGTTAAAATCTCTGGAAAAGCAACACTGCGGATAGCGGCATTATTGAGAGTAACTATACCATTTGCTTCTAAATCTTTTATTTTTAAGCCTTCTTTTATATCTAATCTTCCCGTCGCTGAAAGAACTACCTCTCCCTCACCTTTAACCCATTCGATGGCGTTTTGACTGATAGCTTCAATTAATTTGAGTGCATCGGTTCCTAATTTTGCTTGGATTTTTAATTGATCATTACTCGGTAAGGGAGGATAGGGAATGCTGGCATAGAGTTGGATTGATTCGGAGGAGGTTGTCCGCAAATCAAAACGATACTGATTATAGGTAAATAAACCAATTATATCTTGATTAATATTTTGGGCATTAATTGCACCATCAATAAAGCCAAAGTTACCCTGAATACGAGGATTTAATAAAGTTCCTGTAATTTGACCTTGAGTTTTTAGACTACCAGATACATCCAAGGGAAACTGCACAAAATTTCTCAAGAGATCGAGAGAAAGATTTTCCACGGCAAAAGTCCCCTCTACTTTTTTTAAGGAAAAATCACCCGCTAAAAATACGGAAGAATCTCGTGATTTTAATCTAATCGGTTCTATCCTGAGCAACTGACGATTTAAGTTAAGATTAATTGTTACTTCATCAATGGGAATTAATTGGGTATCGGTGGTGACAATTCCGAGAGGTTTAACAATATTTACTGTCGGTCTTTGGGGTCGCCATTCCCATCGATTGCCCTGAAATTGTACGCTAAGATCGGGATTTTTTAAAGTCCCAGTTAAGGCTATATTTGCTTGATAGCGACCACGAAAATCTAGTTCAGACGGTATCCCAACTACCCCCCTTTCCCCTGCTAATTGCTGGATTATTTCTTCAATTTTTGCCCGCAAATTTACCTGTTCTGCTAGGGAAGCTTCGGGATTACCTACTACTAGGGGACTAAGTTGAATAGCTGGGTTATTCTCAGAGGAGAAAAAGTTGATTAAACTGGTTAAATCATAGATACTAGCAACTGATAATAAATCTTGAATATAACCTTGATCTACCCTGAGTTTAGCTTCTATTTCCTGGGTTCGCCAATTAAATAAACCTTGCAGATTATATTGACTTGCACCCGCTTGTAAACTACCTTCTTGCAGTTGAACTATAGAATCCCGATAAACCAAATTTGCCGTTAATTTTTCCCCGATTAAGTTACCTAAACTAGGTCGATTAATCTCTAGTTGTCCCTCACCCTGTAGGTTAAATAAATTGATGTCTAAATTAGCACTCAATTGGCCAGTAATAATCCCCAGAATATTGTAGGCTGCCGTCGGAGATATTTTCAGGATTTCTAGGGGAAAATCGGCAATCTGAACATTTAAATTTTCTCCGCTTCGTTTAGCTGTTGCTAAAAAAGGAGTTTTATTTCCAAAAGCTTGGCGGATATTTATCCCTAAGGGAAGATAGGGCAACAGACAATTATTTTGTTGACAAGGATCGAAAGTTAGGTCAATAATGTCCTGATTTCCCCGCAGATTTAAACTAATATTTTGACCGATTCCTGCTTGAATTGTTCCTTTTAGTAGGGGTTCAAAGAGTCGCTCATTAATGCTAAAGTTAGCTAAATTTATATCTCCTTTGATTCGTATATTTCCCACTTTTTGCCAAGCACTTAAGAGATTTTTTCCCGTGATTTGTCCTTGAAATTCTCCGATCCCTGTTAGTGTCGATTCTTTGGGTTTTAGGTTAGAATCAATCGGTAAAAGCGATATAATCTGAGTTAGCGGTACAGCAGCAAGGTCGGTTTTTGCCTGTAGATTTAAGTTAACCTCAGCGATATCGGGTTGACTGGTAAGATTAGCTAAAAGAATATTTCCTCGCACATTAAAGCTATTTTCTCCCCACTGTGCCGAAAGATTATTAATCTGAATTGGTGTTACTCCCTGCCAAATTTCTTTAATATTTCCCGCTAAATTGGCACTAAAATCTAGGTTAGGAATCGAGATTGATTTTACTCCCCCCAATTGCCTTAGTAGGACAGCGGGATCAAGATTAGCGGCAATAATATCACTTTGCCAGAAATTATTATTCAGTTGTGCCTTAGCTTTAATCTCTCCTTTAGCTACATTAATACGAGAGTTAAAAACTGCTTTAATACTGCTTAAGTTCAGTCGTTTTTCTAGCAGAGAGTCGAAAATAGTTTGGGCATTTCCTGTTGCTTGAAACTTCGTTTGGTAAATATTCAACGCTAGGGGAATATTAGTCTGAAAACGCTCTAAACTACCGAGAATATTAAAAATACCTTTGTTTAACTGAATATCAGTATTAATCGGATTATTATCCACTAACAAGCGAGTATTTACTCTAGCATTGATGGTGGACAGATTTGGTATTTTCCCCGCTAGTAAATTATTGATTGCACCAGTGAAATTGACTTGGGTTTTTCCTAGACTAACAGGAATATTTATCTTGGGTAAAAACGGATTTAAGTTAATCCCAGTCGTATTAATTATACCGCTTAAAATACCTTGTTCCAGTTGGGCTGTCGTTCTTAAAAATCGATTATTGACAAATAACTGTATATCTCCTTCTCCGCGCCAAGTTTTTAAATCCGTTAAAGTACCACTAATCAGAGAATTTATTCCACCAGCAAAGCTGATTTTTGTCCTGCCTAAACTAACGGGAACTGTTAAATTTTCCACTAGAGGATTGAGACTAATTCCCCCGGTGTTAACTGTTCCTGTCAGGAAACCTCGATTCAGTTTGGCTGTGGCAATTAAAGGATTATTATCTACTAATAACTCCATATTCCCTTGACCTTGCCAACTGCTGAAAATATTATTTTTATTATTCAGCAATTCCCCTAAATAACCCTGTAAATTAATTTGTGATTGCGTTAATTTAACCTGAGTTGGTAAGTTAGGCAATAGGGAATTAATCGGCAATCCCGCTAAGACAGCTTTAGCCTGAAAATTTCCTTGCGATACTTGACTATTGACTAAAATTGTGCCTTGTTTACCGCTAATTCTTAAGTTAGCAATTCCGTTTAAAGTATTAACATTGAGTTGATCAATTTTGCCACTAACTTGAATATTAGCTGTCTCTAAACTTAAGGGTTCTAAGGTTTCTAAGTAGGGGCAAATAATATCTACATATTGACAAAAGATAGGCACAAAAGGAGTCAATAAAAAGTTATTACCCGTGATTTTTGCTTGGACTAATTTGCTAGTAAAATCACTATTAGCATTAACCTGTAGTTTGCCAGTATTTGTTTTAATGACCGTATCGGTTAAATTGATTTTGTTGCCTCCTAAAAATACTTTGCCCTCCCCAGCAACATTGATTAATCCTGACTGATTAACCCTGGGTATTTGCCAATTAATTAATAATTGGGGCAGTCCTAAACTCCCTCTAGCTTTAATATTAGCTTGCAGATCGCTTATATTAATTTGAGCGGGAATTGTGGCCAATTGAGATAAAATTTTTCTTGTGGGAAAATTGGCTTGTAAATTCAAATTAATCGGCATTTTTGTCCCGTCAAGAGGTTGATTTTTTTGCAGGGATTGCAGAATATTTAATTGCAATTTTCCTTCCCCTTTAATTTCTCCACCTGCAACGGGTTTAATTTGAATTTTATCTAAACTAAGACTATTGAGATTTGTTTGAAAATTACTGGTTATTGATTGAATGGGAATTTGCTCAAAAATAATCGGTTTGCTGCTGCTAACGGTTCCTTTAATTAGAGGTTGATCTAATTTTCCCGTCACTTGAAAAGTAGAGCGTGCCTCTCCCCGTAAATCTAGAGGTGATTGCAGATAAATAATTCTTAAAAGCTGTTGTAAATCCACCGATTCTAGCGCGACCTTGAGATGATAACCAGTTTGCCAATTTACTTCTCCCTTCACCTCAGTTTTAATCTTGCCAATACTTGCGGTCGCCTGTTCGACTAATACTTTATCTCCCTGTAAATTTAACTTAGTTGTTAGCTTAATTGGATACTGGAACGGTTGGAATTTACCCGCCAAATCTGTCACCTGAAAATTGCCATTTCCTTCGGTTTGATTTAGCTTTGCCCAACTGGGAATATTGAGAGCAATATTAGCATTTACTTGTCCTTGATTTAATTGGAAATTGCTCCGAGGAATTAAAGTTAATAGTTCATTTAAGTTCAAACTATCAATCTGAAGATTAGTTTGACTTTCGCCCGTTTTTAACGCCGTTTCTCCTTGAATTTTTACTTGACTTTTGAGGATTTCTGCGCTAAAATCGTAGGTGAGAGGTTGCCTTTGATTATCGATGAATCTTCCCTGACCATTGGCCTTAATTTCTATCGGTTTTTTCAGGGCATAGGGTTGGATAGTAATGTCTCCCTTCTCCACCTGAAAACCCAGGTTTAACCTGATGAGTGCCTCCCGATCTAAGTTACTAGCTATTTTTTCTAAATTATCGAGCCATTGACCATTTTTATCCTGATCGAGATAAATACTGGGATTAATTAATTTGACATCAACTGGCAGCGGCAGACCTAAAAGTAAGGGCAGCGGATTTAATCCCAATTCGATCGCATCAACAGATACACTATCAGCAGAATTGGCCGTAGCTGGAATTTCCGATTTACCGATACGAATGCGATTAAAATAAAAGCCCTCTATCTTACCTACCCTGACAGGTCTGTGCAGCATTTCACTGAAGATATTGTCTAAAATTGGGGTGAGACGTTCATAAACTAAATAACGAGTCGTAAAATAGCCAAGGGAGGTAATTCCTAGGAGAGTAATTCCCCCGACAATTAAAGTAGAAGGCCGGCGGACAAATTGACCGATACTCAGAAAAAGATTAGGACGAGGAGAAGGATCACCAGGGGAGTTACTCATAATTGTCTACCTCACACACACCAAAGAAAGGGCAATGGCTCACCAGAGCTAATGAACTATGATAATTCACCGCGGCACTGATAGCCCTCAATCGATTAATTGCCATTTTTTAGGCAATTATTGGGCTTAAATCCTGTGGGGAAGTCAAGGGCTGCGGCCAATTAAAAGCCTCTCTCCCCATCTTAGCCTAAGACTCGAATGGCTGGCTAAAATTTTCAACAATTCGCCAACATCTCGCCAGTTTCAACAGCTAACCGAATTAATATTGATCAACCCACCAGTTCAAGCAGAATATTGCTAGGATCAATAGGTTTGGAAATTGAAGATTGAGAGAAAAGTTGTGCAGACAGACAACAATCCGGCGCAGTCTGGAACAACAACCGGAAGTATTCAGTCTTAGAATAGTGGGATTAGCACGTCTATTATTTTTACTGCAAAAATCGTCTTATAGATAAAGATCATGAAAGCTAGATTATCGATCGCCCTAACCGCCCTAATGACCTTGGGCATAACTGCCACACCAGCGGCCAACTTTGACGAACAGGACATCGAGCAGACCCAGGTAGTAGCGATCGCTCGTCCCTACGGAGGTAATAAATTTGACCTGCTAGTCTTGGAACAAATCCAGGGAAAACAGAAGTGTTGGAGCGAAAGCGGCTCAAATCCGGTCATGATTGACCCGCTGCTCCTCAACTTTGACTTTACCGGCATTTGTCGCCGCGCCACCGATAGCAATGGTTATTCTATCCGTCTCGATGGCCGGGATTTTGGGCTAGATTACATCCTGCGTATTGTGGAACGCAATGGCGAATTATACTTAGTGGGAACTCCCCGGGATGCTCGCAGACCGGAATTAGTGGTGGGAAGAACCCGAGGAATGCAAACGGGATTTATGAAAATTATCCTCGAACCGGGTTGGAGATTTAGCCGTCGTACTTTCCAAGGCAAAAGTTTAGGCCACTTCTACTTTAGCGGCAAAGAAACAGAAGTTCTCGCAGCCGCCGGCAGACCTCCTATCAACGAAACCACTCCTCCCCCCACTGCCCCCCCCACTTCCGGGGCCAGTTTCCGGGATATTAGCGGCGATATCTATAAAACTGAGATCGAAAAAGCGATCGCGCTTGGGGTAGTGGCCGGTTTTAAAGAAGATAACACCTTCCGCCCCGAAAATCCCGTCACTAGGGAACAATTCGTCTCGATGATTATTGAAGGGATGGGAACTGTCACTAAAATTAACCTAGAAGATATTCCTCCCGGCAGCGGCAGTTTTAACGACGTAGAAGCGACGCGCTGGAGTGCCAAAAAAATCCAATGGGCCCGGGCCAATGGTATTGTTGCCGGCAAAGCTAACGGCGAATTCCGTCCGGGCGACCCCATCACCAGGGCCGAATTGATGGCGATTCTCAAACAGGCCGCCACCTACCTGAAAACTCAGCAACAACAAGCCCCCGATTTAGCCCAAACTAAAACCCCCACCAATTTTTCCGATACTTCCGGTCATTGGGCCGCCAGTTTAATTACCCAGATGTCGGGATTTTGCGCTGTGGCCTCTCCCTTGAACGAACAGGGTAGTGCTTTTGTACCAAATGATCCCGCCCGTCGTAACTACGCGGCAGCTGCCATCGTCCGTACCCTTGATTGTGTTAAAACCGCCAAAAAATAAGTAGGGTTTGCGGCAAAAAGTTTTTCCTAGGGGTAGGGTGTGGGGTTTCACCCATTTTTGGGTGGTCAATTACCTAAAATTCAGGGAAAAAGTCCCTGAATTTTCCCCCCGCTCACTCCCATGCCCAGAACTTTTTGATCTCAAAAAAGCCTAAAGATATTATCCAATTACTGATGACTGATGACCTATGACCTATGACTGATTACTGATTACTGGTCACTGATTACTGATTACTGATTGTGGTTATTAATTTTTACTTTAGGTATGCCGTCGAGTATTCCCGCTAGACTGGAAAATAATGCACCTCGGCTAGACAAAATCCTATGGTAAAGCTGCTCGAAAATCCTCTCCGAGTGGGATTGCGACAAGAAAGAACCCCAGAACCCTTAATCTTAGTCATTTTTGGGGCATCGGGAGACTTAACCCAAAGAAAACTGGTTCCTGCTCTCTATCAACTGAAACGGGAAAGACGACTACCGGCCGAATTAACCATCGTCGGTACAGCGCGCCGAGAGTGGAGTCATGATTATTTTCGCCAACAGATGCGCCAAGGCATCGAAGAATTTTCCGACGGGATTGGTAGTGAGGAATATTGGCAAGACTTCGCCCAAGGGTTGTACTATTTCCCCGGCAACATGGACGACCCAGAAAGTTACGCCAAAATGAAAGTCTTTCTGGAAGAATTAGACGGAATCCGGGGAACCCGCGGCAATCGAGTCTTTTATCTAGCGGTTTCTCCTAATTTCTTTCCCCCCGGTCTTAAAAACCTCGGGGCAGCCGGAATGCTGAAAGACCCAATTAAACACCGCTTAGTGATCGAAAAACCCTTTGGCAAAGACCTCAGTTCTGCCCAAGTTCTCAATCGAGTCGTACAAGAGGTTTGTCAGGAGAACCAAGTTTATCGCATTGACCACTATTTAGGCAAGGAAACCGTCCAAAACTTACTGGTGTTCCGATTTGCTAACGCCATCTTTGAACCCCTCTGGAATCGTCAATTTATCGATCACGTCCAGATTACCGTGGCCGAAACCGTGGGAGTGGAGGAGCGGGCCGGATATTACGAAAAATCGGGAGCTTTGCGCGATATGGTGCAAAATCACCTGATGCAGTTATTCTGCTTGACGGCGATGGAAGCACCCAACGCTATTAACGCCGATAGTGTCCGTGGCGAAAAAGTCAAAGTCCTGCAAGCGACTCACCTGGCCGATATTAATAACCTGGAAAAATCCGCCATCCGCGGCCAGTATAAAGCCGGTTGGATGAAAGGAAAACCCATTCTGGGCTATCGGCAAGAACCGGGGGTTAATCCCGAATCGACCACTCCCACCTACGTGGCCATGAAATTAATGGTAGATAACTGGCGTTGGCAGGGTGTCCCTTTCTATCTGCGTACCGGTAAACGTCTGCCGAAAAAAGTTTCCGAGATTGCCATCCAATTCCGCCATGTGCCGTTATTAATCTTCCAATCGGCGGCTCAACAAACTAATGCAAATGTACTGAGTATGCGGATTCAGCCTAACGAAGGTATTGCCCTCCGTTTTGAGGCAAAAATGCCAGGCTCGGAATTACGCACGCGCACGGTAGAAATGGACTTTAGTTATGGTTCCTCCTTCGGTGTCACCAGCGCCGATGCCTATAATCGCCTACTTTTAGACGCTATGCTGGGAGATCAAACCCTATTTACCCGTTCTGATGAGGTAGAAGAAGCATGGCGCATCGTTACTCCCGCTCTCGCCGCTTGGGATGCCCCCGCCGATCCCGCCTCCGTACCCCAATACGAAGCGGGTACCTGGGAACCCACAGAAGCAGAATTTCTCCTTAACCGCGATGGCCGTCGTTGGCGACGACTCTAAAACAGTGAACAGTGACCAGTAATCAGTGAGCAGTAAACTAAAAACTCACATCTGATAACTGATAACTGATAACTGATAACTGATAACTGATAACTGATAACTGATAACTGACATGACCACCCAAAGCCCCCCCATTGTCTCTCTGCAAGCACCAAAAGATGTTTCCATCGATGTGATCGAGCAGGAACTGCGCGATATCTGGCAATCCTATAATAATAATGAGGATGGGATGGCCGCCACCCGGGCCACCACCTTTAGCTTTATTGTCTATGAACCCGATGCGGTACAGGAATTGTTAACCCTTCTCGGCTATTACACTGGCCCGATTGATGGTATTGCCGGTCCGCGGACCCACGCCGCCATCAAAGTGGCCCAGAAGGACCTAGAACTAGAAGTAACTGGGCTTTCTAGCGATGAATTTGTCGCTCGGTTAAGGGCGGCCTGGGAAGCGGAAAAAAACGCCGAGGATGGGGCTAATCATCGTCAATACGCCGCCGATTTGGATGCGATTGGGGTGGCAGATGCGATCGCTGCTTCCAATCCCTGTCGCATTATTACCCTCTGTCCCACTGCCGAGGCCGATGAAGGGGTAAAAGCCTCCGTTTCTGCCTATTGTCCCGTTAACAAACGTAGTCAGAACACTTTAGTTTGCTGTGAATACGTCACTTTAAGCGGCACAGCGGAAGCCTTGGAACGAATTGGTGGCATTATTTCCGAGTTAACTATTCCCAGTTTGCCCAAATTTCTCTGGTGGAAAGCCAGTCCCGATGGGGAATATGGACTATTTAAGCGTCTGGCCAGTCAATGTGATACGATTATCGTCGATTCCAGCACTTTTCGGGAACCGGAAACGGAACTGCTGCAAGTGGGGGATTTATTAGCCACAGATGTACCATTGGCTGACCTAAACTGGAGTCGTCTCGCCCCTTGGCAAGAACTAACCGCCGAAGCTTTTGATCCGCCGGAGCGCCGGGATGCTATTCTGGAAGTCGATCGCATTACTATTGATTACGAAAAGGGCAATCCTTGCCAAGCTTTTATGTTCCTCGGTTGGATGGCCAGCCGGTTACAATGGCGACCGGTGGGATATAGTCACCGGTCGGGAGATTACGCTATTCATCGGATTAGCTTCCTCGGTCAAGACCAGCGTTTAATTGAGGCGGAATTAGCCGGTGTTCCCGTGGCCGATTGGGGTGAGGTACAAGGGGATCTGATTAGTATTAAACTCACTTCTACTAATCTTCAGGCTGATTGTTGTACGGTAATTTGTTCGGGAACTACTGGCTGTATGCGGATGGAAGCTTCGGGAGGGGCCCAATCTTGCCGGGTTGAACAAGTGTCCCATCTGGAAGACCAAAAAACAGAAACTCTGCTAGGTAAACAGTTACAGCGTTGGGGCGAGGATGTGCTTTATCAAGAAAGCATGAAAGTCACTAGCTCTATCCTCAAATTATCCCAACCGGATTAGGAAATTAGCAACAATAATCCCACCCACTTTGGAGAGACCTTGTTAACAAGGTCTCTCGATATTTATACAGCAGTCAGCACCTGATTAAAACCGATAATTATAAGTAGGTAGGCGTTAAAAATTATCAGACACCCCCCTTATCAAGGGGGGCAGGGGGGATCTAACCTAAAATCCATTTTTAATTTAATTATAACCAGCTACTTACCTTTTCAGAAAACAGGTTATTATAAAGACAGAGCTTTGCTTTCAAGGGGGCAATATGGTCGCAACCACTGAGAAACGCTACACAGTCGCAGAATACTTTCAACTAGAGGAAACTGCCACCGACAGACACGAGTATCGAGATGGAGAAATTATTATTATGACTGGGGGAACTCCTAACCATAATCGCATTGCGGGAAATTTTTATAGAAGATTTCCCTTAACTATCCAGAATCAAGCCTATGATATATTTATCACCGATCTACGCTTGGCAATACCCGCCTATAATGTGTACACCTATCCCGATCTTATGATCGTTAAGGGAGAACCAATTCTTGAAAGAGGACGCACCGATACGATTACCAATCCACAGGTGATTATCGAAGTTTTATCAAAATCTACTCAAGACTATAATCGGGGTGATAAGTTTAAATTTTATCGCTCTCTTAATAGTTTTGAAGAATATATTTTAATCGATCAATATGGTTATTATATAGAACAATTTCATAAAAGAGGCGATCATTGGGCATTCCGGGATTATCACGATCAAGAAGCGATTTTAACTCTGTTTTCTCTAGATTTTCAAATATCCCTGACAGATTTATATCAGCGTGTCGATTTTACCGCGATTGAAGTATCCTAGTGGCTCAACTATTTTTGCCGCAAAAGTCATGGTATGATTAACTCCCAATCCAACTTTAAAAACCCACTCCCTAATTCATAAAAAAAGGTGGGGCAACACCCACCTTGTTTAAACCTGAGATATTAGCGATAATTAGGCTTCATCGAGAGCGGCAATACCGGGTAAAACCTTCCCTTCGAGTAATTCCAAACTAGCACCGCCACCGGTGGAAATATGGCTCATTTTTTCCGCCACTCCCACTTTTTCCACCGCCGCTACCGAGTCACCACCACCGATAATAGTAGTTGTACCCGTAGCGGTTAAATCGGCTAAAGTGTGAGCGATCGCATCTGTACCCGCCGCAAATTTATCGAACTCGAACACCCCCATGGGGCCATTCCAGAGGACAGATTTACAGTTAGATAAAGCTTTTTGGAAAACTTTAACTGATTCAGGTCCAATATCCAATCCCATCCAACCATCGGGAATATTTTCGACCTTGACGATTTGGGACTCGGCATCTTTATCGAATTGATCCGCTAACACCACATCGGTAGGAAGGAGGAATTCCACTCCTTTTTCTTTAGCTTTCGCTTCCAGGGATTTGGCTAATTCCAGTTTGTCCTCTTCCACCAAAGACTTACCAACACTTAAACCGCGGGCCTTGTAGAAAGTAAAGATCATACCGCCACCGATGAGCAGTTTATCGCACTTTTCTAATAGAGTTTCGATCACGCCAATTTTACTAGAAACCTTAGAACCGCCGATAATCGCCGCTAGGGGACGTTGGGGAGTTTCAATAGCTGCTTGTAGGTAGTTTAACTCTTTTTCAATTAAATAACCCGCCACCGAGGGGCTGAGATAGTGGGTAACGCCTTCCGTGGAAGCGTGGGCGCGGTGGGCGGTACCAAAAGCATCATTAACGTATAAATCGGCATTAGCGGCTAATTTTTTGGCAAAATCGGGGTCATTTGCCTCCTCTTCACCGTGGAAACGCAGATTTTCTAAAAGGGCCACTTGACCGTTAGACATTTGACTAATCGCTGCCGTCACTCCCTCACCAATAGAATCGGGACACATGATTACTTCTTGTCCCAATAATTCCGAGAGACGTTTAGCCACAGGAGTCAGACGCAAATTTTCTTTAACTTGACCGTCGGGGCGACCCATGTGGCTGCATAAAATAACCTTAGCCCCTTTTTTGATTAAATCCTCAATCGTTGGTAGTGCCGCCCGAATACGGGTATCATCGCTGATTGCCCCGGTGGCTTTGTCCATGGGAACGTTAAAATCGACCCGGACTAAGACCCGTTTGCCCGCTAAATCAGCCTCTGTTAAATTCGCTACTGTTTTTTTTGGCACAGCCCATAACCTCCTAGATTGCTTACCGTACAATAAAGATTAAATCAGGGTATCGCTACTTGCGGCAATTACTTTGACAAAGATTATTTCAGATTTGGGGATCAGTGTTGCAGTTCCAAGACCGATTTGCCCAGAAAAATTTGATTGGAGAGACTTGTTAATTATGTTTGAGACGATTTTATTTCCCATCGACCACAGCCGCGAAAGTCGTGACGCTACCAGTAGCGTGATCGAATTAGTCAAAATCTTTGACAGTCGTTTGGTCTTGTTGTCGGTGGTGGAAACGACACCCACCGGAGAAATTGCCGCCGACGATAAGATGAGTTCGATCGAAGCGGTGGATAGATTGTTACAATCGGCACAGGCCATTTTCGCCCAAGCTGGCATCAAGGCGGAAATGATTGAAAGGGAGGGAATGCCTTCTTTTGTCATCTGTGATGTGGCCGATGAAATTAATGCTCACCTGATTGTTATGGGTTGTCGCGGTTTAGGATTAACTAGCGAAGGTGTGTCCGAAAGCGTCACCACCAAAGTTATTAACCTTGCCCCCTGTCCAGTGTTGATTATCCCTTAATCAGTGAGCAGTTATCAGTGAGCAGTTATCAGTGAGCAGTTATAGCGTTTCCTAAGCTAGTGAGGTACACCTATTTTTCTTCCCTTTTGCCTCTTGCATGAGTGCATGAGTGCCTAAAACCCATAACTTTTGTAGCTCAGCAGACTGAAAAAGGCTATATCATACTAAATCCAGTTATTAAAGACTGATTATCTATTCCTCCTTTTGCCCCTTGCCCCTTGCCTCTTGCCTATCCTGATATGTAGCCTATACTCAACGGATTTAGTATCAGATGTGAGTTTTCAGTTCACTGATTGCTGTTTACTGTTTACTGGACGGCTACGCCGTGCCTTTGGCAACACTGAAACAAAGCTCCCCACTCCCCCGTCTCCTGAGAGAAATGTAACGAATTGTGAGAGTTTCAGCCGTCAACCCTTGAAAACTCGATCGATGGGGTTGCTTGAAGTAATTCTTAGGCCTAAAGTGTAATCTTAAAGTTTTATGATCAATTTTCCTGTTGATCGGAAAAAGGAGAACTCAAACACAATGGCTGAAACTGGATACAAACAGGTGGTGACACCCTACAATGATGATCCGTTCATTGGTCATCTAGCTACCCCCATTTCCGCTTCTGGTTTTACCAAAGCTTTTATTGGTAACTTACCTGCCTATCGTCCCGGTCTAGCTCCGATTCTGCGCGGTCTAGAAGTGGGTATGGCCCACGGTTATTTCCTCGGTGGTCCCTGGGTTGTCCTGGGTCCCTTGAGAGACTCGGAATATGCTAATCTCGGCGGCTTAATCCCCGCTTTGGCCATGGTTCTCTTGGCTACGGGTTGTTTAGCTAGTTATGGTCTTGTCTCTTTCCAAGGTAAGGCCGCTAGTGGTGATCCTCTGCAATCCTCCGAGGGTTGGAGTCAATTCGCCGCCGGTTTCTTTATTGGTGGTATGGGTGGCGCTTTTGTGGCCTATTTCCTCCTAGAAAATCTTGGTGTCGTTGATGGCATCATGCGCGGGGTTTTTAATCAATAATTAACCCTTGTTCTACCTGATTATCATTTCCTTATTTTTTTACTAGGAGCATTTGACATGACTGGTGCCTACGCAGCTTCTTATCTGCCTTGGATTTTAATCCCAATCGTCTGTTGGTTAATGCCAGCCGTGGTTATGGGGTTGTTATTTATCTATATCGAAAGTGAATCCTAATTTAGCCTAGGATTCCTACAATTAAGGACTTGAAAATTAGCTATGTGATAGTTAGTTTTCAAGCCCTATTTTCTGAGGAAAAAGGAAAAAATTGACCAGATGAAAATGAGATGCACCCCTACCCCCACCGAAAAACTTTTTGCCGCAAACCCCACTTATAAAGCGGTTAGATAGCGGATTTTTTCCAACAATAGGGAGGGTTGAATCGGTTTGAGGAGATAGTCATCAATGCCATGACGACCGAGGAAATTAACGCTGATTTCAGGGGTATCATTCAAGATTAGCACTTTACTGGCTTGAGTTTGCCTGGATTTTTTTAAGAGATGACAGAGATGATATATATCGGGCATTTTCCGATCGACAATTATAATACTTGGCTGCACGATCTCAATTTTTTTGATAGCGGAGACACTATCGATTAACCAAATAACTTGATAATGTGCCACCATCAATAACTCACAAATAAGATTGGCAATTTCTTCGTCACTTTCAATTAAAACTATAGTGGGATGGTGCTGATTAAAATGGGGATTATGATCCGAGGGTTGGGGTTGAGATTTGGGTGGCTTTTGTTGAGGTAAACGGACGGTAAAGATGGAACCTTTATCTAAGCAAGATTCTACCTCGATCGTGCCGCGATGGAGTTCCACTAATTGTTTAGTTAAAGCCAGTCCTAATCCCATACCACCATAACGACGTTTACGAGAGCCATCCAACTGGGTAAATTTTTCAAACAGAAGCGGTATTTTTTGAGCAGGAATGCCGATGCCCGTGTCCTCTACCTGAAAAATGACCTGACTGCCTTCTTTCCACAGTCTCAGCGTGACAGCACCCTGTTCGGGGGTAAATTTCAGGGCATTTTTTAACAAGTACAAAAGTATCTGCTGAACTCGATCATAATCGGCATAAAAATAATGCTCTTTTTCGGTGATTTTCATCTCTAAAATCAGATTAATTTCTTTAATTTCTGCCTCTGTTTTGATAATTTCTAAAACATGATTACAGAGATATTTTAGCGAAAATTGTTTAATATCTAAAACGGCTTTGCCTGCCGAAATTTGCGAGAAATTAAGCAAGTCATTGATTAATTCTAATAATTTATTGCCGTTATCCTGAATAACTTTTAGATAGTGTTTTTGTTTATCGGGAGGTAAAAAATTACTGGTTGCCGAGCATTTTTGCAGGGTACTGGACAAACCGATAATACAAGTTAGGGGAGTTAATAACTCATGACTCATATTATTTAAAAATTCACTTTTGCAGAGGTTAGCAGCTTCGGCGGCCATTAAAGTATCTTGTAATTCTTGGGTTCTTTCGATTACCCGGCGCTCAAAAATATCTTTTTGTTCCTGTACTTGGGAATATAATTGCGCTTGATAGATAGCGATGGCGAGATGTTCACCAATCTGACCTAAAAATTTCTTTTCCTGCGGCAACCATTGGCGTTTTTCTCCACATTGATGGGCAATTAATAAACCCCACAATTCTTCTTGTACCACAATGGGAGCGATTAATTTTGATCGCACTTGGTGTTGTCGCAAAAATTCGGACAAACAGAAGGAAGAAGAATAGTTAACATCCACATCATCCACGGACAGAATTAATCCTTGACGATACTTTTCCTTGTATTGGGGAATATAGGAAAAACAATCGTCTTCAGGGGTTAAATTTAACACGGAATTTATCTGGTCAGAAACGCGCGACTCGGAAGTTATTTTTCCCTTTCCCTCACCGATACCGGGGAAAAATTGATAAATTAACAATCGGTCCACTTGCAGAAATTCCCGCGCTTCCCTGACCACGGTTTCCAGAATCACCGGTAACTCCAAACTCTGACGCATTTGGGTGATGACTTGGTTTAATAATCTTTCCTGTTCGATTTGTTGGGATAGGGCCGCTTCTACCGGTTGACAAACGGAGAAGATGCGGGGACAACCCCCCTGAGCAGACGGAGAAGAAGTTATCGAGAGAATTTTGACTAAAATTTTATTTTGAAAACTGCTGACATTAATGGATGGAGGCAAATTTAAAATTTGATAACCCTGCTGAATTTTTGGGTTGTGGAGAGACTTGACGGACAGTCCTTGCAGAAAATTTTTAATCGTGTTCGCTTCAAAACTAATGCGGACTTCGTACTCAAAGTTATGTGCTTGGGGACTGGCTAACAATAAAGCTTGTAGGTCAGTGGAAAGCAAGAGTTGATAGATTTCCCCCGTCTGTGGGGGAATATCTCTTTCACTGAGACTAATCCTGGGCCCTGTTACCTGTATTGCCAACTGTCCCCACCAAGAACGAATTTGTTCGAGGTGAGTAGATGACAACACTTGACAGCAAACATAAGCGGGAGAAGCGTTCATTTATCAGTTATCAGTTATCAGTTACCAGTCATCAGTTATCAGTTATCAGAAGGCAGGAGGCAGGAGATAGGGTGGTGGGGTGTTGGGGTTTTAGGGTTTTAGGGTGTTGGGGTGTTGGGGTGTTGGGGTGTTGGGGTTTTAGGGTTTTAGGGTTTTATTTGAAATTCCCCCACTTCCCCACTTCCCCAAACCCCAGTCATCAGTAAGGGGACTGGGGTTTGGGTTTTAGTGAAGATTTTTCTTAATCCCTATCCCCTAACACCTAACACCTATTCCCTGTTCTTTAAATTGCCGCAGACAGATATAATCATCTCTATCTACCCAACAATGATCCCTCGATCGAGACCCTGATTCTCAAAACCTAATCATTATTTAACCTGACTCTCAAAACTTATGCACCGAATTGCTCCCCAAGCGGGAGGTTGGACAGCAGATACCGAAGGGGTGATTATTATTGACCAAAATCCGGCCCCGATTGTTCTCCTCACCATGGCTGATACCGATATTCAAACTCTAGCGGCAGCTATCGACCATCTACCCGATAATTTTCCCGCAATTCGCGCCCTGAATTTATCGCAGTTACAGCAGCAATACAGTATCGATAACTATGGGGACAAGGTACTATCCCAAGCAAGAGTGATTATTCTTCGCTTATTGGGGGGACGGGGGAGTTGGTCCTACGGGTTGGAAGTAGTTAAGGAAATTGTCGAGGAAACCGGTGCGACTTTATTTGTCCTCCCGGGAGAGGATAAACCGGATTTAGAGTTGATGAGTCATTCCACTGCTTCCCTGACTACTGTTAACCAGTTATGGTGCTATTTCACGGAAGCAGGGATAGATAACTGGATTAATGCTGCTAAATTTATCGCGCATACCTGTCTCCATCTCGACTATCTTCCCTCTCCTCCTGGGGTTGTCCCTAGGTTGGGAATCTATTCCCAGACAACCCTATCCCAACCCCAAGCACGGACTTGGATACTTTTCTATCGTTCCCATTATCTCGCAGGTAACACCAAAGCTATCGATGCTTTAATCAGCGCTTTCACCCAAAGAAATATTGAAACTGTCCCTATCTTTCTCTCCTCTCTGCGGGAAATCGAAGTGCAAGAGGAACTATTAACCCTCTTTTCCCACCATCCCCCAGACCTAATTCTCGACACCACTAGCTTCTCTATCCAACGACCGGAAGACAAACAAAATCATCACTTCTGGCAGTCCCTCAATAAACCCATCTTCCAAGTTATCCTCAGCAGCAGCAGTTTAGAAGCTTATCAACAGGGTTATCAAGGTCTTTCCCCCCGGGATGTGGCCATGAATATCGCTTTACCAGAAATGGATGGCAAAATTATCACCCGCGCTATTTCCTTTAAATCTGTCCTCACCCGACATCCCAAACTAGAAACGGAAATAGTTATCTATCAACCCCTCCCCCACCGGGTTGATTTTGTCGCTGATTTAACCGCAAACTATTGTCAACTCTCCTCCCTTCCCAACTCCCAGAAAAAAATTGCCCTCATTTTCCCCAACTATCCCAATAAGGATGGTCGTATCGCTAACGGAGTCGGTTTAGATACTCCCGCTAGTGGTTTGGAAATTCTTCGCGCACTACAAACCCAAGGTTATACCCTCACCGACCTCCCCGACCATAGTGATGAATTAATGCGATTGCTGATTTCCGGTATCACTAATGACCTGGAAACAAGGGAATTAAAACCTATCTATCAATCTCTCTCCCTAGAAGCATATCTAGATTATTTCTCCTCCCTTCCCCCCGATAATCAAAGCGCTATGCTTGACCGTTGGGGACATCCGGACGGGGATTTTCCTATCCCCGGCATCCAGTTAGGTAATGTCTTTATCGGTATTCAACCTTCTCGCGGTTATGACCTTGACCCGACTCTTAATTATCATTCCCCCGACCTGGAACCTACCCACAGCTATCTCGCTTTTTACCATTGGTTACGACAGGAATTCCAAGTCACTGCCGTGATTAATCTCGGTAAACACGGCAATTTAGAATGGCTACCGGGGAAAAGTCTCGCTCTTTCTCCCCATTGTTATCCCGAAATTGCTTTCTCGTCGCTGCCGAATTTTTATCCGTTTATTGTCAATGACCCCGGAGAAGGTTCCAACGCTAAAAGACGTTCCCAAGCTGTTATCATCGACCATCTCACTCCCCCAATGACGCGAGCGGAATTGTATGGGGATTGGGAAAAGTTAGAGTCCCTCATCGATGAATATTATCAAGCAGAATCTCTTGATCCTTCTCGTTTAGCTCTGATTCGCGAGCGGATTAACGATCTGGTGGCGAAAACTAATCTCGATCGAGAGCTAGGCACGATCAACGCTTCCTTTAGTCAATTTCTTACCCTCGTGGATGGTTATCTCTGTGAACTCAAGGAAGCACAAATCCGCGACGGTTTACATATCTTCGGTCAATGTCCCCAGGGTCAGCAGTTAATTGATTTAATCCAATCGATCGCCCGTTCTCCCAGTCCCGACCGCCCCGGTTTAACCCGTTCGATCGCCCTTGACCTCCATCTCGACTGCGACCCCCTGACGGAATATAACGATACCACTACTTATCTGGAAAGTCTCGCTCAGGATTTAATTAGCCAGAAAATTGAACCTGTAGGCGAAAATACGGCAAAAGAATTGGTTTGGCTAGAAAATCAGTTAATTCCTGCTTTAAAACAAACCCCCGATGAACTTACCTATCTCTTAAAAGGTCTCGCTGGCCAATACGTCCCCAGTGGTGCTTCCGGCGCTCCCACCCGCGGCCGTCCCGATGTTCTCCCCACCGGCAGAAATTTCTATTCCGTCGATACCCGCGCAATCCCCACAGAAACCGCGTGGGAAGTGGGAAGAAAGGCCGCAGAGGCACTAATTGAACGTTATACCCAAGAAAATGGCGAATATCCCCGCACTTTGGCGATTTCTATCTGGGGAACTTCGACGATGAGAAATAGTGGCGAAGATGTGGCCGAAGCCATGGCTTTACTGGGAATTCGTCCCCTTTGGGATGGTTTTTTCCGTCGGGTGGTCGGGTTTGAAATCCTTACCCCGTCTAGCTTAGGCCGTCCTCGCATTGATGTGACTGTTCGGGTATCGGGCTTTTTTAGGGACAGTTTCCCCAGCATACTACATCTTCTTAATTCTGGCATAAATGCGGTAGCTTGTCAAGAGGAAGAGGAAAAAATTAATCCTTTAGCGGCGAAAGTGAAGACAGAGAGGGAGTTTTGGCTAAGTCAGGGCTTAGGAGAAAAGGAGGCGAAACTGAGAGCTACTGCCAGAATCTTTGGCTGCAAACCGGGTGCTTACGGGGCCGGTTTACAGGGGTTAATCGAGTCACAAAACTGGCAAAATGATCAAGACTTAGCTAATGCTTATATTAACTGGAGTTGTTATGCCTATGATAGTCAAGGAACTGCCCATTCTTTACCGGAAGTATTGAGAAATAGACTGCAAGAATTAGAGATAGTGCTGCACAATCAGGACAATCGAGAACACGATATTTTCGACTCCGATGACTACTATCAATTTCAAGGCGGCTTAACTGCCAGTGTCCGGGCATTAACCGGCAAAAATCCCGTCACCTATTTTGGTGATCATTCCCGTCCGGAAAATCCCCGCATCAGAACCCTAGAGGAAGAAATTCGCCGGGTTTACCGTTCGCGAGTGGTTAACCCCAAATGGATAGCGGGAGTGATGCGACACGGCTATAAAGGCGCTTTCGAGATGGCTGCAACCGTAGATTATATTTTTGCCTACTCTGCCACTACTCATCTGGTGGAGGATTTTATCTATCAGGGAGTAGCCGAAGCTTATTTATTTGACGAGAAGGTACAACAATTTATTCAGGAGAAAAACCCCTGGGCATTGCGAGATATGGCCGAAAGATTATTAGAGGCTCAACAACGGGGATTATGGACCCAGGTGGACCAGAAAACTTTAGATCAATTGAGGGCAATTGTCCATGAGGCCGAAGGAGCGATCGAATCGGGTCAGTAATTGATAACTGGTCTAGAATCAATCTATCAAGAAATTGCTCAAATTACTTTAGTAATGAGAAACGGGACTAAATAATGGCTGGAATTGAGGGATTGAGGATTAAAAATTATCGAGCGCTCAAGGATATAACCCTGGGCAAGTTATGGAATACTCAAAATCGAGATTCTCTGACACCGATGACGGCCGTTATCGGCAAAAATGGTGTGGGAAAAAGCACACTTTTTGATGCCTTCGGTTTTTTATCTGATTGTCTTAAAGGAGGAGTAGAAGAAGCTTGTGATGTGCGAGGTCGGGGCGGGTTTGAGCGTCTTCGTTCCCAGGGTCAGGAAGGAAGCATTGAATTTCAGATTTACTATAAAGAAGATTACAATTCCCGACCAATTACCTATGAATTAGCTATTGATCTAGATACGGATAATAGACCTTATGTAAAAAAAGAAAGACTCAGACAGAGAAGAAAAGGTCAAAAGACCGGATGGCCTTTTTCATTTTTACTCCTCGATGAAGGGAAAGGAATCGTCTGGAAAGGAGAAGAAGAAGGGAAACAAGTAGAAGAAGGTCAAGACCATTTTGATTTATTTAAGTTAATAGAAAAAATTCAACGAGAAGCTGATGAGGAAAGCAAGGAAACTGAGTTAGTGGAACTGAATGATAAGCGCAAACTAGGAATTGCTACGTTAGGTTCTCTCAAACAGCATCCGAGAATTTCCCTATTTCGGAGATTTATTGAGGGATGGTATCTCAGCTATTTTACTCCCGATGCGGCCAGAAGTTTGCCCCTAGCCGGACCCCAGAAACATCTGAATATCCATGGAGATAATCTCGGTAATGTGGTGCAGTTTATGGAAAGAGAGCATTCCAAGAAATTTCAGAATATACTTAATAGTATTTCTCATAAGATACCGGGTATAGAAAAAATTAGCACCGAAAAAAGTCCCGATAATCGACTACTATTAAAATTTAATGATCGGGGATTCCAAGACCCATTTTATGTACAGCAAATGTCCGATGGTACTTTAAAAGTATTCGCCTATCTCTTACTGTTAGAAGACCCTTCGCCACCGCCATTTATCTGTATTGAGGAGCCAGAAAACGGCTTATACCATAAACTATTAGAAACCTTGGCTCAAGAATTTAGAAAACACGCCACAGGACAGAGAGGAAGTTCTCAAATTTTTATCACCACTCATCAACCTTATTTTGTTGATGCTCTCCAGCCGGAAGAAGTTTGGATTCTGGAAAAAGGTGATGATGGTTTTTCTCGGATTAAACGGGCCAGTGACAATCCTTTAATTAAGAATCTCGTCTCAGAAGGATTGCCCCTTGGTAGTCTTTGGTATAGTGATTACTTAGATGAGAGATAAGGTCATGCACTTTGAAATTTTGGTCGAGGATTTGTCGGGAAAAAAAGCACTTGATATTCTAATTCCTAAGATTATTGACATGAATGCAGGTCATACATTTAGGGTTCATTCCTATAAAGGCAGTGGTCATATTCCCAGAGACTTACAGTCTGTTTCCGATCCTAGTAAACGGATTCTTCTTGAGCGACTACCTAAACTGATTCAAGGATATGATAAAACTTTTTCTAGTTACTCTGATAATTATGCTGCTGTACTGATTGTGGTTTGCGATCTGGATAATCGATGTTTTCGGAAATTTCGACAGGAATTAAGCAATTGTCTGGAAAAATCTGCTATCCAATCCCAAATTTACTTCTGTATTGCTATTGAAGAAGGAGAAGCTTGGTATTTAGGTGATATTAATGCCATAAAAATTGCTTATCCCCATGCCAAAAGTGCTATCTTGGATTCCTATATTAATGATAGTATCTGTGGTACTTGGGAAAAACTGGCAGATGCTATATACAGAGGTGGAGCGAAACAATTATCTAAGTTAGGTGGAGCTTCTGTGGGTCAAGAGAAAACAGTCTGGGCAGAAAATATTTCTCCTCAGATGAATGTGGACATTAATCGATCGCCCAGCTTTGGCTATTTTCGAGATAAACTACGTCATCTCAGTCAGGAAGAATCAAGATAAGCAATATTTTTTCAGGCTAAACTTTTAGGCATTTAAAATAATCGTCGAGAGCGGGCAGTAGGGGATATTAAGTATCTGGGTAAAATTATTTACCCATAGCGATCCTTGTCTAGCAAGGCTTTCAGCCCTCTGTGGCTGGTAATTAATTTTGCCTGACTACTTAAAGACTGATTAACAGAGGAATGTAGCGAAATATACGGAGCGATCGAACCGATTTGTAATATATGTGGCCTATAAAATAGGATGATGCGAGCGTTGTCCACACTTGCATCGGGAGGGAACCGTGACGACTTTTCTGGCTTCGCTCAATTTACTGCCTTCTAGTTCTCCCGCTGCCAATTTTCGCACTGGAGAATGGACTTTTCCCACACTCTACTCCACTCTGGCTCCCGCTGCCCTAGCAGATTTGGTTTTTTCTCGTTACGAGATTGATATGCCGAAAAATTGTCAATTTTGGCATCGGGGTTTAAGTGATGTGTATCTCCTCGAAACCCTGACAACTCCCTACATTTTGCGCGTATCTCACTGCCATTGGCGCAGCAAAATGGAAATAGACTTCGAGCTAGAATTATTAGATTATCTCGATCGCTCTCAGGTTCCCGTCGCCGCGCCAATTCGCAGCAAAAACGGTGATTTATCCCTAGAAATTAATGCTCCGGAAGGGAAACGTTACGCCGTCCTCTTTCCCTATGCTCCTGGGGGAATTGCTATTGGGGATATAGATATAGAACAAGCCTATCATTTAGGGGCGATCGTAGCTAATTTACATCGGGTGACGGCAGATTTTCAACCCCTAGCCTATCGTCATCCCCTCAACCTCAAATATCTTCTCGAGGATTCCCTGCAAATTATCGCACCTTTTCTGCACCAACGACCGAGGGACCTAGACTGTGTTTTAGAAACCATTGGGGAAATAGAGGAAGAAACCGCCAAATTACCGACAGAATCTCCCTATTGGAGTATTTGTTGGGGCGATCCTCATAGTGGTAATGTGCATATCACCCCTGATAATCAGATGACCCTATTTGATTTCGATCAGTGTGGTTATGGTTGGCGAGTTTTTGATATCGCTAAATTTTTGCAAGTTTCCCTACAATCCGGCTTAAATCGCCAGATTCGCCACAGTTTTATCCAAGGTTACAATCAAACAGTGCCTTTAACTGATGGTGAATTATCTTGTCTTCAGTATCTCACCCAAGCGGCCTATATTTGGTCTTGGTCAATTAGCTTAAATAACCTGCGTTTAACCGATTATAGTCGTCTCTGTGCTAATTATTTTAGTAGCCGTTTAGCTATTCTCAAACGTTTAAGAACCCAAGAATGGGAATTATTCTAAGCAGCCTTAATCCTGTTGGTGACAGCAGTCCCTAACTAACCAAGATCAACTTTCTGGCTGGTCAATGGCCAAACGAGGTATCGATCCCTGTATGCTGGTAAGTATAGATAATCACTGGGTAAAGACTTTCTTCTCCATCTGCCAAAAGTGAAGCAAGCTTTACCGCTCTTGAATAGTCGCTCACAGCCTTACAGACAGATGGTATTATGTCCAGAAGAAAGAAGAAGTTTCCCTGTGGTCACAAGGGTTATGGCCAAGTCTGCCATCATTGCGCTCAACTAGATGCCGCTTGGGAAGAAAGAAAACGTCAAAAAAATGCTTGGGAAGCCACTTTTTCCCAGGATCCGATCGATCTGCGGGAATTACCGAAAAATGTGGTACTTAAAGCTAGGGAAATCCTGCAAGGATTGCAAAATCACCGCAATTATCGAGATTTCCACGGTAAACGATTGCGACACGATCGCTTTATTATCAGTATCCCCGTTACCCGCAATTATCGCCTCATCTGTCGCGACCACGGCAATCTTCTCGTCCCAGAAGCGGTGATCTCTCACGAGGACTATAATGTCTGTAAACCGGGTAGGTGAAGCTAATCTTTAGTTCACCTCGGAAGATTTATCCCTGTTTATATCTCCCCAATCCGGCAACCAATTTTCATCGAGAATCTCCTCTAGATTAGCTAACACTTCCCCGGGGAAAATACTGGCATCTAATTTGGTTTCGTCAATAAGCAGATTGCGAGCATCGAGATAACATTTTGCTAAAATTTCCTTTAAATAGGACTTTAAACTGGGACTATCTGCTAAAAGATCAGCAATTTGTAGGCGAAAATTCCTGATTTCTTTTTTCCATCCCGCTTGGTTGTAATCTCGTTGGGATTGCCAGT